>Ga0164293_10000348_pt1 | contig 35465 bp, 36 predicted proteins | sample GEODES118metaG_FD_111487 | JGI IMG/M metagenome (GOLD analysis project Ga0164293, IMG submission 111487) | Eutrophic lake water microbial communities from Lake Mendota, Wisconsin, USA - GEODES118 metaG | ecosystem: Environmental > Aquatic > Freshwater > Lake | place: USA: Lake Mendota...
CCGGCGAGACGCCGTTGCCGCCGCTCGCCGTGGGCCTGCGCGCTCTTGCTGATGCGCCAATCGAACCGGCGCCCATCCCGGCGCCCGAAGCGGCTACCATGCCGGCAACCGATACCGCGCCGGGCGGCACCATCCTGCCGCAGACCGGCGGGACCTTGCCGCTGAGCGAGCCGCCCGCGATGCTTCTGACCATCCCCGCCGCGCCCGCGCCCGTCACACCCGCGCAGACACCCGCCAGCGTTGCCGCCGCACCTGCCGAGGATGATGCCGAGGAAGGCCCGGAGCCGCTGACAGCGCCCGAATCCGTCCCGGCCGCCGTGCCGCTGGGTGCTCCGGCGCTGGTGCTTGCGCCGGTGGTGCTTGCCGCCCCGCCACCTGCCGCGCCTGCATCGCGCACGCCGCTCCCCGCCGCCGCGCCGCTGGCCGTGCGCGTCACCGCTGCGCCGCGCGCGCCTGCTCCGCAGCCATCGCTGCCGCTGGCGCCCGTGTCCGAGGAGGCCTCCGCCAGCGCGCCGTCCGATCCGGCCCCCGCCTTGCTGCCCGAACTGGTCGAGGCCGCGCCCTCTGCCGCCGCGCCGCTGGCCGTGCGCGTCACCGCTGCGCCGCGCGCGCCTGCTCCGCAGCCATCGCTGCCGCTGGCGCCCGTGTCCGAGGAGGCCTCCGCCAGCGCGCTGTCCGTTCCGGCCCCCGCCTTGCTGCCCGAACTGGTCGAGGCCGCGTCCTCTGCCGCCGCGCCGACCCAGCCCGCCACCCCGGCTCTCGCGCAGACCGCGCCTGCGCAGCCCGCCCCGACCGAGCGCGCCGAGGTGCGCGGTCCCTCCGCCAGTCAGGAAAGCACCATCGCGCAGGTCGGCGAGATCCGCGAGGCACTGCGTTCGGTGCGGCCCGAGATGACCTTGCGCCACGCCGAATTCGGGCTGATCTCGCTGCGTATCGAAGGCGCCGCCTCGCAAGACCCGCGCGCGGTGCTGGCGAGCCGCGATCCGGGCTTTATCCCCGCGATCCAGACCGCACTGGCCGAGCGTGCAATGGCCGCTGCCGCCGATACGGCGGGCACCGGCAGCCATACCGGATCAGGCTCCGGATCGGGCTCGGATCAGCGCACTTACGGGTTTTCCCTGGGGTCGGGCCAAGGCTCGTCTCAACCATACCTGGAGCAATCGGGAAAGCGTGACGAGGGCGCCTCGCAGCATCAGCGCCAGCAGCAGCGCCGCGCCGATGAGGCCGCGCCTGCCAGTGCCGGTGATACAGCCCCGGGCAACGCGCGCGACCACGGCCTGTTCGCCTGAACCGGCCGGACGGCAACAGGGAGTTGAAGTTTCATGTCTAAGGGCGAGGACAAGTCGGACAAGGACGGCGAGGGCGGCGGCAAGTCGGGTAAGGGCGGGATGATCAAGATCATCCTCGGCGCGGTGCTGCTAATGGGGCTCGGCGCGGGCGGGGCGTATGGCGCCTATGCCGCAGGCCTGTTCGGCGAGGCGGGCGGGCATGACGAACCCGATCAGCCCAAGCTCGTGCTCAAGAACGAGGAAGACCCCTATGCCATGCCCGGCAAGGACAAGGAAAAGGACGCCGCCGCGCCGGTCTATGGCGAAGGCGGCAGCAAGTATCGCACCGCCTATTACAGCTTCCAGGAGAGCTTCACCTCCAACCTCGCGGATTCGCCCGGCCTGATCCAGGTCGAACTGGCGGTCTCCACCCGCCGCGACGGCCGCGTGCTGCAATGGGTCGAGAGCCACGAGCTGGCGATCCGTTCGGCCATCCTCGCCCAGCTCGCCGTCACCACCGAGGCCGAGGTCTATGATGTCGAGGGCAAGAAGCGCCTCGGCGCGCGGTTGACCAAGGCGGTCAATGCCGTGCTCGAGGAAAACGAGGGCTTCGGCGGGATCGACGCGGTGCATTTCCGGGGGTTCCTGGTCCAATGAGGATGTCCCATGAATTTGCCGCTGCCAGCGCCGCCGCGCAGCATTGCCGCGAGCTCACCACGCGCGGCCCGCGCCCGGAAGAACGCGCGGTGCTGCTGGCGGCATGGCGGCGCGATCTGGCGCGGATGCTCGCCGAGGAACTCTCCGCGCTGCTCTCGGGTGACCGGCTGGAGGTGAGCGTGAGCGAGCCTGAAGCGCTTGCGGGCCACGCCGTGCTGGCGCGCATCGCGCCGGTCGCCGCCAACAGCCTGCTGAGGTGCGGCCCCAGCGCCGAGACCGCGCTGATCGCGTTCGATTTTGCCACCGCGATTGCACTGACCGAGCGCTCGTTCGGCGGCGACGGCAAGGTGGTGACGAGCGTGCCCGATCAGCTCCCGCGCTCGGCCGCGCTGCTGGTGGACGAGATCGCCGCGACCATCGCCCAGACCATCACCCGCGCCAGCCTCCGCGACGGGGCGCTGCCCGCCGGCACCGCGCCGATCGGAGAGGTGATTGTCCGCAGCGAAAGCGCCGTGCGGCTGAAGCCCTTCGAGTCCGAGTCCGAGGCGCTGCTGTTCACGCTCGTCATCGCCAATCGGCAGGGCTGCGAATGGCGCGCCCAACTGGCTATCGCGGCCGAGCGGATGGAGCGCCTGCTGCCAGCCCCCGGGCGTGCGCATTCCGCGCGCGGGGGCGGCGTAAGGCGCGCGCCTGCCAGCGCGATGGCCGCGCCCCTCGCCGCTATCCCGCTGCCGCTCCACGTGGTGCTGGCCGAAATCGATCTCTCGCTCGTCCGGCTCCAGACGCTCGGCCCGGGTGACCTGTTGCCGCTGGCGCTGGGCCGCCAGGTGCCGCTGATGCTGGGCGACAAGCTGCTCGCCCACGGCAGTATCGGCACGCTGGAAGACCACATGGCGATCCGCCTCACCCGATTTCCCTCACAAACCCCCGCATCACAGGGAGTCGCATGATGACCGCATTCCAGCCTGTGCAATTGCATCGCTTCGGCGCGGTCGCGGTGCGCCTGTCGGTCGAACTCGGCCGCACCGAGATGCCGCTGCGCGACGTGTTGGCGCTGGGCGAGGGCAGCACGGTCGCGCTCGACCGGCTGACCGATGAATTGCTCGATGTCACCGCCAATGGCCGCGTCATCGCGCGCGGCGAGGTGGTGGCGGAAAAGGGCCGCTTTGCGCTTCGGATTGTCTACCTTGTGGGCGAGGACGGGCAGGACCTGCCGCCTGCCGCCCCCACCGACGCCGCCGCTGCGCCCGCCGATCCGGCGGCGAGCGCGGCGGACGCCGAATAAGGCGCGCAGCGATGCTCGAATATTTGCTGCGCCTCGCGCTGCTGCTGCCGCTGCTGGCGGGGCTGATCTGGGGGAGCCTGTGGCTGACCCGCATGATGCAGACGCGCCTTGTCGGAACGCCGGGCGGCGGGCGGCACCTGCAACTGGTCGAAACCAGCCTGATCGCGCCGGGCATAAAGCTTGCCGTGGTGCGCTTTCACGGGCGCGAGATCCTGCTCGGCTTGTCGCGCCACGGGATGGTGCGGCTGAGTGAATTGCAGGTAGGCGAAGCCCCGGCGAGCGAAGCGGAGAGCGAATGATGGTGCGCATCGCATTCTGGCGGGCAGGGCTGCTATGCCTTGCCGCGTTAACCATGTTCGTGCTGCCCGATTGGGCGCACGCCGCTGCGCCTGCGCCGACGCTGGCGCCTGATCCGGTCACAGCCGGTGTCGGCACCGCCATCGAGCGCGCGCTGGGCGACGAGGGCGCAGGCGATGATACGCCCTTGAGCCTCTCGCTCCAGCTGCTGGTGGTGATGGGGCTGCTCAGCATCCTGCCCGCGCTGGTGCTGATGATGACGAGCTTCCTGCGCATCCTCGTGGTGCTGGCGATCCTGCGCCAGGCATTGGGCCTGCAAGGCTCGCCGCCCGGGCAGGTGCTCGCGGGATTGGCGCTGTTCCTCTCGCTGTTCGTCATGGCCCCGACGCTCGAACTGGTGAACACGCAGGCGATTGCCCCCTATGCCGCCGGAAGCATCGGCGCTGACGCCGCGATCGCGCAGGCGGGCGAGGCCTTCCACGCCTTCATGCTGCGCCAGACGCGCGAGGCGAACCTGATGATGTTCACGGATATTGCCGGAGGAGGGACGTTTGCCAGCGGCAAGGACGTGCCCTTCTCGATCCTGCTCCCCGCCTTTGTGACGAGCGAACTGGAGACCGCGTTCCAGATCGGTTTCATGATCTTCCTGCCCTTCCTCGTGATCGACCTTGTGGTGGCGAGTGTGCTGATGAGCCTTGGCATGATGATGCTCTCGCCGACGATCATCTCGCTGCCGTTCAAATTGCTCTTGTTCGTGCTGGTCGATGGCTGGGCGCTGCTGATGGGCTCTCTCGCCCTTAGTTTTTCCTAGGGGGAGTTTCGCCTGATGCCCGAAGACGCCGCGCTGCTCTCGCTGGCCGACCAGACGCTGTGGGTGACCGCGCTGATCGCCGGGCCGGTGCTGGTGGCGACGCTGGTGGTGGGCCTGGTGGTCGGGATCATCCAGGCCGCCACCTCGGTCAACGAACAGACCCTCAGCTTCATCCCCAAGCTGGCCGTGACCGCGCTGGTGTTCGTGGTGCTCGGCGCGGCGATGATGGGCCTGCTCGCCGATTTCATGCGCGAGATCATGGCGCAGGTCGCCGATCTCTCGGCCTAAAGCAATGAACGTCCTCGATCTCGGCTTCGGCAGCCTAGAGGCGCAATTGTGGCAGATATTCTTCCTCTCGATCCGCTGCGGGGCGGCGCTGATGGCCGCGCCGATGGTGGGCGGCACCGCCGTGCCCGCGCCCTTGCGCATCCTGCTCAGCCTCGTGCTCGGCTTCTTCGTGGCAAGCTGGGTGCCGTTTGCGCCCGCGCCCGCCATGCTCAGCCTCGCCGCGGTGCTCGCGGTTTTGCACGAGGTCGCGATCGGGGTCGCGCTTGGGTTCGTGCTGCAATTGGCCTTTGCCATTCCGCTGATCGCGGCCGAGCAGATTGCCGGCACCATGGGCCTTGCCATCGCCACCTCGATTGATCCGGCCAGCGGCGCGCAATCGGGCGCGCTCGGCACCTTCTTCGGGCTTGTCCTGAGCCTGCTGTTCTACGCCATCGGCGCGCATCTCTTGTGGTTTGAGCTGCTGATCGAAAGCTACCGCCTGCTGCCCGCCGGACAATTCGCCTTCGGAGCGTGGCGGGCCGAGAGTGTCGTCATGTTCATGGGCTACGGCCTCGCCACCGCGGCTGCGATTGCGCTGCCGGTGGTGCTGGTCTTGCTGCTGGTGCAGGTGGTGACGGGCCTGATCGCGCGCTCGGCCCCCTCGCTCAATCTCTTCGCATTGGGCCTGCCTGCAGGCGTGCTGGCGGGCATCGCGGCGCTGATCATCGCGCTGCCGGTGATGGAGGAGCAGTTTACCGGCGTGCTCGAGACCGCGCTCGATCAGTCCGCGCTGCTGCTTGAAAAGGCTCCGCGCTGATGGCCGAGGAAAGCGCCGGCGAAAAGACCTTCGCGCCTACCGCCAAGCGCCGCAAGGATGCCGCCAAGAAGGGCGATGTGCTGCGCTCCAAGGAGGTGGCAACGCTGGCCGCGACCGGCGGGGGCGCGCTCGCGCTGCTGGGGCTGGGGCCGTGGCTCAACGAGAGCATGGCGCGGGTTGCGCGTGCGGGCTTCCATTTCGATCGCGCCGCGCTCGATGGCTTTACCCCCGGCGCAGCGATCGCCGATGCCGCCGCCGCGATTCTGCCGCCGATCATGGCGCTCGGCCTGAGCGTGGCGGCGATCACCATCGCCTCGCAATTGCTGCTGGGCGAGGGGCGCTTCAACGCGGGCAATGCGGGGTTCAAGGGATCGCGCATCAATCCGCTCAGTGGCTTGAAACGCATCCTCGGCTGGCAGGGGGTGATCGAGCTCGGCAAGGGCCTGCTCAAGCTCGCGCTGCTCGGCGCCATCGCGTGGTATTGGGCGGCGGCCAACCTGCCCGCGCTGCTGGTGCTGGGGCGCAGCCCTCTCGAAGCGCAGGTCGGCATCGCGACCGCCGCAATCTCCGGGCTGATCGGCGCGCTGCTCGCCGGGCTGCTGGTCATCGCCGCGATCGACTATCCGCTGCAGAAATTCCAGCGCGACAAGCGACTGATGATGAGCCTGCAGGACATGCGCGAGGAGCAGAAGGAAGCCGAAGGCTCGCCCGAGATGAAATCCGCCCGCCGCCAGCGCCAGCGCGATCTGGCGCGCGGCGGCGTGGCCAAAGCGATGCAGGACGCGCAGTTCGTGATCGTCAACCCGCTGCACTTCGCCGTCGCGCTGACCTATGATCCGGCGCGCGCGCCCGCGCCCGTGGTGCTAGCCAAGGGGCGCGGCGAAACCGCGCTGGCGATGCGCGAGATCGCGGGCGAGCAGGGCCTGCCGCTGCTCGAATATCCGCAGCTCGCCCGCGCGGTCTATTTCACCACCCGCGAGAACCAGATGGTGCGCGAGGAACTCTATGTCGCGATCGCTGCGCTGGTGGCTTTCGTGATGGCGCTCAAACGCGGCCAGCGCCCGCGCCGCCCGGTGGTGGCGGTGCCGCGAGAATTGTGCTTCGACGGCGATGGAAAGGTGCCCGATCCGGCTTAAATCCGGCGGCGGGCAGTCGTTCTCACTGTCATGGAAAACACAGGCTCCTCGATCATTACGGCGCTCGGCGCTGGCAGCGGTGTCGACTTCATCCGCCTGGCCTCGGATATCGCGGCGGCGAGCTTCGCGGTGCAGCGCCAGTCGGTCGAGACCCGCCGCACCAGCCTCGAAGCGCAGGTCTCCGCCGCCGCGCAGCTGCGCAATGCGGTGACCGGCATCGCCAGCGCGCTGGGCGAGCGGATCCGCAGCGGCGATCTTGCCCCCAAGCCCCAGCTTGCCAATGCCGCCGTTGCGCGCGTCTCGGTGCCCGCCGGCCTCAGCCCGCGTGGCACGTTCTCGCTCGAGGTGACCGAGCTGGCGCAGGGGCAGACGCTGGTGTCCAAAGCCTATGCCAGCCGCGATGCGCTGGTGGGCGAGGGCACGCTGGCGGTCCGCTTCGGCACGGTCGCGGGAAGCAGCTTTACCGAGGATGCCGCCAGCACCGCGCTGTCGATCGACGTCACCGCCGATGATACGCTCGCCACGCTGGCGGCCAAGATCACCCAGTCGAGCGGCGGCGCGGTGAGTGCCTATGTCGCGACCGGAACCACCGGCGCGCAACTGGTGCTCAAAGGCGCAGAGGGCGCGGCCAGCGGCTTTGTGCTCGAACCCGTGAGCGTCAATGATCCGGCCACCGCGACCCCGGGCGATCTCAGCTATCTCGGCTGGAGCCCGGCCACCAATGCGGGCGAATTGCGCGGCACTGCGCGCAATGCCGCCTTCGCGCTCGACACCGTGGCGATGACCAGCCCGACCAACCGCGTCACCGGCCTGCCGGGCGGCTTCACGCTCGATCTTACCGGCACCAACACCGGCGCGCCCACCAGCCTGACCTTCGCCAACAGCACCGAAGCGATAACCGGGGTGATGGGCGATATCGTCGCCGCGCTGAACGATATCGTCGCGCAGGTGAACGAGCTCGCCGCGCCGCTCGGCGGGGAACTGGGCAATGATGCGGGCGCGCGCGAATTGCGCCGCGATCTGGCGGGCCTCGCGGGCCGGATCGTGATCCCCGGCGCGGCGGCAGGCGAGCCGCGCACGCTGGCCGATCTCGGGCTTGCGCTCAATCGCGATGGCACTTTCCAGCTCGATAGCGCTCGGCTGAACCGGGCGCTCGAGGACAGCCCCGATGCGGTCGCAGCGATGTTCACCATCGGGCCGACCGGTGTGTTCGCCACCGTGGATCGCTTCGCGCGCGAGAACAGCCTGATCGCCGACCCCGGCTCCTTGGGCGGTTCGCTGCGGCGGTTCGAGACCCAGATCGCCAGCAGCGATGAACGGCTGACGCGAATTGGCGAGCAGCAGGAAGCGCTGCGCGAACGGCTGACCCGCGAATTCGTCGCCTCCGAACGCCGCGTCGCCGCCTCGCAATCGACGCTGACCTTCCTGCGCGCGCAGGTGGCCGCGTGGTCGTCCGAAGACAACTAGGGAGCAGACCATGATGACGCTGGCCCGCAATCCCGCCGCCGCCTATCGCCGGGTCGGGCTCGACGCGCGGATCGAGGCGTCGAGCGCGGCCGATCTCACCCGCATCTGCCTGGAGGAGGCGGTGGCGGCCTTGTTGCAGGCGCGTACCGCGGCCGAACGCGGGTCGTTAGCGGTTCGCGAGCCGCTGGTGCGGGCGCAGACGATCATGGTGTGGCTGGCGGGATCGGTCGCGCCGGAGCATCCGCTCCACGCCAGTCTCAAGGCCTTCTATGGCGGGCTGGCGAGCCAGATCGCGGCCAATTTCCAACAGGCCGATGCTGGCGCGATCGCCAGAATCAGAAACGATATCAGCGATTTGCTTGAGGCCGCGGGCTAGTGTTTCACGTGAAACATTTGCAGAACATTGATTCTAGCCGATCCACTCCGCAATAATCCGCGCGGCATCTTCAGGGTCCTGGAACGGGTGGAAATGGGTCATGTCGGGGCGATAGAGGTCGGTGCCTTGCGGCAGGTGCTCGGCCAGCGTGGGCCAGGTCGGCGAGCTCTTGAAATCGTTGAGCGTGGTATAGTGCGCGCGCACCACCAGCACCGGAATTGCGACCCGCTTGGCCGCCTCAAGGATCGCGCCATTGCTGCGGCTTGAGGCATAGACACTCGCTTCCATCTCGGGCGAACAGGCCAGCTCCATGCCGTCTCCCGAGGGTGCGGGGGCGAGGCCGAAGCGGCAGTAATCCTCGAACACGCGGGGGTCGAACAGGTTATAGGGATCGCGGGTCCGGAACCGCTCCATCATCGCTTCGGGCGAGGCGAAATCGCGCTTGCGGCGGACTGCGGGGTGCGGATTGTCGGCGGTGTAGAGCGGCTCGCCCGGTGCGTAAAACTCGGGCGCGAGGATCACCGGATCGAACAATATCAAGCGCTTGAAGGCGTGCTCGTGATCGGCGGCGACTTGCAGCAGGGTATGCGCCCCCATCGAATGGCCGATGCCGATTGCGCCCGAAATCCCGGACTGATCGAGAAAGCCTGCGACATCGCTCGCCATGATCCGCCAGTCGTCGATCGGATTGCCGCCCGATTGTCCGTGACCGCGCAGGTCGATGGCGTAGGCCGGGCGTTCGGGGAAGGCACCGGCAATCGCGCCCCACACCCGTCCGTGAAAGCCGGTGGCATGGGCGAACACCAGCGGGGCGGCGCTGCCCTCGCCGGGCCATTCGTGCACCGCAAGGTCGATGCCATTGACGCTGTAGGGGCGGGTGACAGGAGCGGGGCGGTTTGCGTTCATGCCGACCGCCCAACCGGAACGCCGCGCCCGTGTCAATCGCGCGCTTTTGGCAGGGGTTATTCTGCAGGAGCGGGCGTGCTGGTCTCGGGCTCGCTCTCGCCCTGCTCGCGCGCAAAGCGCAGCGCCTCGGCAATCCGGTCAGGCGCGATCAGCCGCAGCGCAGCCAGATAGAGCGCGATCCCGAGCAGCACCGCGCCTGCCAATGCCGCGAGCGGCAGCACCTTCGGCAGGACGCCAAGCGCGAGCGCCACGCCCGCCGCCATTACCAGCGCAGCGCCAAGCGGCGGGGCGATTGCGCGCGCCAGCCCGCTCCAGGTGAGGCCGATAATCTGGCCCGAGAGCGTCACCGTTGCGCTGGTCAGCACCGCCATCCCGCCAACCCAGCCCCAGGCAAAGCCCGCCACCCCCCACTGCGATCCGATCAGGAAGGCGGCCGGCATCACCACGCTGCCGAGCATCGTGATCCGGAGCGCGGCGAGCGGCACGCCGCGGGCATTGGTGGCAGGCGCAAACAGGATCTGCAGCGTCAGCATCGCCATCGCGGCCGCGAGGACCGGCAGCAGCGGCACGATCTCGAGCCACTTGTCGCCCAGCAGCACGGGCACCAGCACCGGCGCGACCACCGCGACCCCGGCATAGGCGGGCAGCGCCACCAGCATCACCAGCCGGATCGTGGCGGTGAGCGGCTCCGGCCCTGTCACCTTGTGGCGCGAATAGGCGGCATAGGCGATCTCGTTGATCGGCGGCACGAACTTGGCAGCGAGCAGTTGCGCCAGAAACAGCCCGGTCGTGTAGACCCCGAGATCATGCGCATCGAGCACGCGCCCGGCGATCATCACATCGGCCTGACTCTGCACGAACCAGAACAGCTGGGTCACGGTCATCACCCCGCCGAAGCCCGCGATATGGCCTGCTCCGGCAAAGCGGAAGCTCGGACGGATCGGCGCGCGCGCGGCCCAGGTCATGCCGGTCGCCTCGGTCACCAGCATCGCCATTGGCGCGGCGACCAGCGTCCACACCCCCCAGCCCGAAAAGGCGCCGGTGAGCGCGGTCGCAGCGCCCGCCAGCGCGGCGGCGAGACGCACCTGCGCCGGGCGGCGGAAATCCATCTTCCGGCTGAGGATCGCGTGCGGCAGCGCGCAGAACGGCACGCCGAGATAGAGCAGCGACTGCACCCGCAACAAATCGGCCACCTGCGGCTGCTCGAACCACAAGGCCACCAGCGGCGCGGCGAGAAACTGCGCCAGCGCGAGGCCGCAATTGAGCAGGATCAGCATCCCCAGCGTCTGGCGCAGGCGCTCCTCGGTGACGTGCTCCTCGCGGATCAGCGCGCTCGCCAGACCCCAGCCGTTCATCGTGCTGAGCAGCACCAGCATCACGCTCGCCATCGCGAACAGGCCGTAGTCCTGCGGCGCGAGCAGGCGGATCACGATCAGGGTCGAACACCAGGACACGATCTGGGTGAAGACCTGACTGCCCGAACGCCACAGCACCGCCGTGCGCACCTGCGCGGCGAGCGAGGGGGTGGGTGCCAGGGGATCAGGGGCGAGCGGGTCGGCCTCAGCCATCGACCCGTACCTTGTGCGACTGGCCGCGCCGCGCCGCCTGGCCGATTTCGCCGCCCCAAGTGTTGGCGAGCACCCGTGCCGCTGCGCCGCTACGCACGAACAGCAGATCGGCCATCTTGTAGCCGGCCACAGCGCCCATTGCCTGCTTGTAGCCGCTATCGCCCACACCCATGTCCAAAATGTCCTGCCCATCGGCGATCGCGTCAGCCATCGCGCGGTAATTCGCGAGTTTGCCGATATTGAAGGACTTGAGTTCACGGACATAGCTGCCGGCAATGCCATATTGCACCGCGCCATCATCAAGATCAAAGCTGAAGGCTACCGGACGCTGGTCGAGCATCAGGATGGTGGCTGCCAGTCTATCGGCGATCACCGGGTCGCCCAGTGCCGCCTGCCATAGCGCGCGCTGGGCAGCGGACATGAACTTCGCTCCGCTGCCGTCGGTGGTGTGCGCGATCCAGCTTTGCGCTTCGATCCGGCCCAGATCTTCGAGCACTTCGGGAGTCCAACCGTTGCCGCGCACGTGACGCCATTCCATTTGCCCGAGCGTGGCGAGCCGCCGCTCGAAGCGTTGCAGCCGCTTGGCGGTGGAGGGGCGCGGCCAGCCGGCGGTGCGCGCGGCCACCAGATCGATCACCCAGCTGCTTCCGGCGGGGCGGGACAGCACTGTCCAGTTGGCCATCTGCGCGGCTTCGATCAGCAGGACGGTGGCCGGATCATCGCAGCGCACCGGGCCGACGCGCCACACCGGTCCAAGGCTGCGCGCGGCGGTGTGGTCCAGCCCGTGGGCGAGTTCGACACAGTCGCAATCGGGCGCGATCAAGGGCGCACGCAGCGGCCAATAGGCGCCCGGCACCTTTCGCGCGCGAAGGATCACCGGACCGAAAGCGAAAGTCGGGATCGCCGCGATCACCGCGCTATCGGGGCTTGCGCCGCGCCGGATCAGCAGGGTGCGGCCCGATTGCGGCGCGCCCGCAGCATACCATGCGGCGCGCAGAAAGCCGTGGCCTGCAAGGTTGCACCCCGCCAGCACGTCAATCGCGGGCGGGAAGCCTGCGATTGACGCGACCGTCAGTTGGTCGGCTGCAATCCTGCTTTCGTACATCACTCACCATCGCCGCCAGAGGGGGGTGCGGCATTTCCCGCCTTAACCGGGCTGCGTAACCACCCGGTTAACCACGGGCGCGGGAACCGGCGCAGGGCACCATTGATTGACATTCACCGGCGGCTTGGAGAAAGGCGCTCCAGACCCGCGGCCGGGCTGTTGCTGCCCCCAACCGCCCTGCCGGAGACGTTCTTGTCCGATACCCCTGCCTCCGGCCCGGCTGCGTTTCGCCAGCTGATGGGCCAGTTCGCTACCGGGGTCGCGGTGGTCTCGCTGGTGGACGCGCACGGCAGCGTCGCGGCGATGACGATCAATTCGCTGGTCTCGGTCTCGCTCGAACCGATGCTGGTGAGCTGGAACCTCCAGAACAGCTCGAGCCAGTTTGCCGCCTATGCCGGGGCCGAAAGCTTCGCGATCAGCATCCTTGAAGAAAGCCAGCAGGCGCTCGCCCGGCGCTATGCCGCGCGCGGGAGCAGCGCCTTCCTGCCCGAGGATTTCGAGACGGTCGCAGCAGGCCTGCCGGTGATTGCAGGCGCGCTCGGCCATGTCGCCTGCCGCCGCTTCGCGGCGCACGAAGCGGGCGACCACACGCTGATCCTCGGCGCGGTCGAGGCGATGGAACAGAGCGCCGCCGGGGGACGACCGCTGCTGTTCTTCGGCGGGCGGTTCGGGGAACTCGCCGGTTAGAACGGCACCCCTAGAAGACGACGACGCTGCGGATCGACTTGCCTTCGTGCATCAGATCGAAGGCGGTGTTGATCTCTTCCAGACCCATCACGTGGGTGATCATCGGGTCGATCTCGATCTTGCCGGTCATGTACATGTCGACGATTTTGGGCACATCGGTGCGGCCCTTGGCTCCGCCGAAGGCGGTGCCGCGCCAGTTGCGCCCGGTGACGAGCTGGAACGGGCGGGTGGCGATTTCCTTGCCGGCCTCGGCCACCCCGATGATGATCGAGGTGCCCCAGCCGCGGTGGCAGGCTTCCAAGGCGATGCGCATCACTTCGGTATTGCCGGTGGCATCAAAGGTATAATCCGCGCCGCCATCGGTCATTGCGACGATGGCTGCGACGGTCTCTTCGCGGCTCAGCTCCCTGGAGTTGAGGAAGTGGGTCATGCCGAAGCGCTTGCCCCATTCCTCGCGCGCGGGATTGATATCGACCCCGATGATCAGGTTGGCGCCGGCCAACCGCGCGCCCTGGATGACATTGAGGCCAATCCCGCCGAGCCCGAACACAACGACATTGTCGCCAACCTGCACTTTGGCGGTATTGGTCACAGCGCCGACGCCCGTCGTCACTCCGCAGCCGATGTAGCAGGCGCTCTGGAACGGCGCGTCCTCGCGGATTTTCGCGACCGCGATTTCGGGCAGGACAGTGAAGTTCGAGAAGGTCGAGCAGCCCATGTAGTGGAAGATCGGCTGCCCCTTGAAGCTGAAGCGCGTGGTGCCGTCGGGCATCAGCCCCTTTCCCTGCGTCGCGCGGATCGCGGTGCACAGGTTGGTCTTGCCCGAAAGGCATGATTTACACTGGCGGCATTCGGGGGTGTAGAGCGGAATCACGTGATCGCCGGGCTTTACCGAAGTCACCCCAGCGCCGACTTCGCGCACGATGCCTGCGCCTTCATGGCCGAGCACGCTGGGGAAGATGCCTTCGTTATCGAAGCCGTCCAAGGTGTAGGCGTCGGTGTGGCAGATGCCGGTCGCCATGATTTCGACCAGCACTTCACCCGCCTTGGGGCCTTCGAGATCGAGCTCGACGATTTCGAGCGGCTGCTTGGCGGCGAAAGCGACGGCGGCGCGGGTCTTCATGGATGGGTTCTCCGGGTGTCAGCGGGGGCGCGGTACGGCTTCGTGATCGTAAGGGCAATGGCGACAGGCCGAGCCGCAGCACTTGCCGCGCTTCAAGTGCGCGGCGCGCGTAAACACGCTGTAGCCGGTCTCGGGATCGCGATAGGTCGCTTCCCCGCGCGCGCAGGCGGCTTCGTGCAGGGCGTGCCAGAGAGGCTCGGTCATCGCGCGGCGCCATAAGGGCAAAGTGCTCTGGATGCCATGCACGAAACGAAATTGCGGCTCTGGGACGGATACCCGCTTGCGCGACCAACGCTTTTGCGCTCTCAAAACCGCCATTGTTCTGTCACATGCCCCGGAGAACGCCCTTGCGTTTCGTGCTGTTTGTCGCCGCCCTGCTGTTTGCCATTCCCGCCTCGGCGCCCCTAAGCGCTCAGGGCGTGCAGCAGACCAAGGGGAGCTTTGAAGACAAATTCCGCCAGCTTGATGAAGTGCTCCCCGATCCCAACACCTATCGCAACGCGAGCGGCGCGCCGGGTCATGAATACTGGCAGCAGAAGGTCGATTACAAGATCACTGCCACGCTCGACGAAACCAGGCGCCGCCTGACCGCGCGCGCCACGATCCGCTACACCAACAATTCGCCCGACGCCCTGCCGTGGCTGTGGCTCCAGCTCGATCAGAACATCTTCAAGCGCGATTCGATGGCCGAGCTGACCGATGCTTTCGGCGGCCCCGGGCGGCGCGGGCCGAAGGTCAGTCTCGGCTCTGCCTCCGAGCCGACCAAGCTGTCGATGGACGAGCTGCGCCGCCAGCAGGCGATGGCCGATAACGACTATGGCTATGATATCAGCGCGGTGACGCTGATGGACGGCGCGGCCCTGCCGCACACGATCGTCGGCACGCTGATGCGGGTCGATCTGCCCGCCCCGCTGGCATCGGGCGAGACTGCAGAATTCGCGATCGAATGGGCGTTCAACATCGTCGAGGAAGACGCGGTCAACGCACGCTCGGGCTACGAGCATTTCCCCGATGATCCGCGCAAGGGCGGCAATGACATCTTCCTGCTCGCGCAGTGGTTCCCGCGCATGGTGGCCTATTCGGACTACGAAGGCTGGCACAACAAGGAGTTCCTCGGCCGCGGCGAATTCACGCTCGAATTCGGCGATTACGAAGTCGATCTGACCGCGCCCGCCGATCACATCGTCGCCGCGACCGGGACGATCCAGAACCCTGACGCGGTGCTCACCGCCGCGCAGCGCCAGCGTCTGGAAACGGCCAAGAACGCCGCCGAGCCGGTGTTCATCGTCACCCCGCAGGAAGCTGCCGCCGCGGAAAGCGGAAATCCGCGCGGGACCAAGACCTGGAATTTCTCCGCCTCTAACGTCCGCGATTTCGCCTGGGCCTCGAGCCGCAAGTTCATCTGGGACGCGCAAGGGGTGAAACAGCCCGGCGTCGAGAACGAAACGGTCCTCGCCATGAGCTTCTGGCCCAAGGAAGGCGGCGAGTTGTGGCGCAAATATTCGACCGCCGCGATCGTCCACACGCTCAAGGTCTATTCGCGCTTCAGCTTTGACTATCCCTATCCCACCGCGCAGTCGATCAACGGCCCGGTCGGCGGGATGGAATATCCGATGATTACCTTCAACGGCCCGCGCACCAACCTCAACAAGGATGGCTCGCGCACCTATTCGCTCGCGAGCAAGATGGGCCTCGTCGGGGTCGTGATCCACGAGGTCGGGCACATCTACTTCCCGATGACGGTGAACTCGGACGAGCGCCAGTGGACCTGGATGGACGAGGGGCTGAACTCCTTCCTCGATTCGGTCGCCGGCTTCGAATGGGATCCGAACATGCCGTGGACCCGCAGCGTGCCGCGTGATCTGGTGAGCTACATGATCTCGAACCAGCAGGAGCCGATCATGACCCAGTCGGATTCGATCACCAACTTGGGCTCCAACGCCTACGGCAAGCCCTCGGCCGCGCTGCACCTGCTGCGTGACACGGTGATCGGGCGCGAGCGGTTCGACTTCGCCTTCAAGGAATATGCCCGCCGCTGGAAGTTCAAGCGGCCCACGCCGGCGGATTTCTTCCGCACAATGGAAGAGGCGTCGGGCACCGATCTCGACTGGTTCTGGCGCGGGTGGTTCTACACCACCGATCACGTCGATATTTCGCTGGAATCGATCTATCGTCTGAAGGTCGATACCAAGGATCCCGACATCGACCTGCCGCGCCGCCGCGCCGAAAAGGAGGCTGAGCCCGAACTCGTCGGCACCGGCCTCAACAAGGCGCAGGGCCTGTCGATCTGGGTGCTGGAAAACCCCGGGGTGCGCGATTTCTACGACACCAATGACCAGTTCACGGTCACCCCGAAGGATCGCAAGGGCTATACCAGCTTCCTTGAAGGGCTCGACCCGTGGGAGCGGCAGGTGTTCGACCGCGCAGTAAAGGAGGACGCGAACTACTACGTCCTCAACTTCAGCAACAAGGGCGGGCTAGTCATGCCGGTCATCCTTGGCCTGACCTTCAAGGATGGCTCCACCCAGAAGATGCACATCCCGGCTGAAATCTGGCGGCGCAACGCACGCGATGTGGCCAAGCTGCTGGTGTTCCCCAAGGGCAAGGAACTGGTGCAGGTGGTGGTCGATCCCGACTGGGAAACCGGCGATGCCGACATCGAGAACAACCACTATCCGCGCCGCATTATCCCGAGCCGGATCGAAGCCTTCAAGGACGAGGCCAGCAAGAGCCGCGTCAGCCGCGACTTGATGGGCGAGGCGGCAGGCGCCGAGCCGGACAAGCGCAAGTGATCGCGCGCCGCGCGGTTCTGGCGGGTGTCGCGGCGCTGGCCGCGGCCTTCGCTCTGCTCGCGGCGGCGCACCAGCAGAAGCGCACGATCAGCACGATCGCGCTCAATCCCCGCAGCGGGAGGATCGAGATCATGCATCAGGTGCCGGTGCATGATGCCGAACACGCGCTCAGGATGCAGGGCGCGAAATCGGCCGACATCATCGGCAGCGCCGAGAGCCGCGAGGCCTTCGCTCAGCTTGTCGCGCAGCGGTTTATCCTGGCGGTGGGTGGCGAGGTCGCCGCGCCCGCCTATGTCGGCAGCGAGATTTCAGGCGGCAGTCTGTGGGTCTATCAGGAACTTCCCGCTGCCCGACCGGGGACGCCGATCCGGGTCAATTCGCAGATCCTCACCGATGTCTGGGCGCAGCAGGAAAACCGCGTGAATATCGGCAGCGGCGCAGGCCTGACGACGCTGATCTTCACCGCCGGCACGCCCGCGCAGGACACGCTGCTCGCCAGCTGATCGGGCCGCTTGCTCAAGCGCGGCGGCGCTGCAGTCCGCTGCCCAGATCCGCGCACAGATCCTCGATCAGAGCCGGGCGGCCATAGCGATAGCCCTGCACATGGCAGCAACCGATGGCGCGCAGGAAGGTCTCCTGTTCCTCGGTCTCGACCCCCTTCGGCCACCACCCTGAGGCCGAGGCTTTGGCCCATCTGCACGATCGCCTGGATGATCAGCCGCGAATGGTGATCCTCCCCGATCCCGGCGATCAAATCGCGGTCGATCTTGACCTTGTGGATCGGGAACTGGCGCAGGTGCGTGAGCGACGAGAAGCCGGTGCCGAAATCATCGAGGCAGATGGTAAAGCCGCAGGCATCGAGCAGCGCCAGCGAGGCGTGCAGCTGGCCGCCAGCGTCGAGCAGCATGGTCTCGGTCACTTCGATGATGAAATTGGCAGGCGTGAGCGCGCTGTCATCCACCACGTCGATCAGGTGCCGCACGAAATCGTACTTGCGCAGATCGGCCTCGGACAGATTGAGCCCGATCCGCGTGTCCGGCTCCAGCAGCGCAAGGATCGCGGGGCCATCGGCCGCCACCTGATCGAGCATCGCACGCGAGACGCGGCGCGAAAGCTCGGGATCGAGCAGCGCGGAAAATATCTCGCTGGCGGTGATCAGGCTGCCGTCCTCGTCCTTGAGGCGCAGCAATGCCTCGAACGAGGTGATCCGGCCGGTCGCCAGCTCGACGATCGGCTGATAGGCGGCCACCGCGCGTCCGCCGTTCAGTGCCGCACGCAGGCGGGCGATGGCGCGCTGGCGTTCGGTCTGCTTGGCCTCGATCTGCGCGTCCCAGCACACCACCCCGCCGCAGCTCTTATCCTTGCCGCGATAGAGCGCCAGATCGGCGCGGCGCATGATCTCCTCGCCGGTGCCGGGCTGCTCCATCCGCGCCAGCCCGCAGGTCGCGCCGATGGTGAGCGCGCTGCTGCCGAGCGCCACGACATCATCAAGCTCGGCCACCAGATCGTGCAGAAAACCGCTCGCCGCCTCGAGCGTCATTGCTGGCGCAATGTCGGGCGCCATTGCGCCGGGCCGCGAGAACCCGCGCCGCGCGCCGCGCCACCCACGGCGCCCGATGCGTCCGGCAGGCGCCGGGGTCTGGGTTGGGGGGATTTTTATGCGCGACGCAATCCGCAGCGAAAAGCGCTACCGGGCTGGAAGGTCGCCGCCTGCGCCTTCGACTGAATTTTGCGGCGGTATCCGGCGAACAAAGAAGACGAGGATAACGGCCAGCGCGGTCAGCACCCCGATCAACAGCCATGCATCGTTGATGGCCTGAACCAGGGCCTGTCGTTCGACCAGGGGACGGATCATCTCCTCGGTGAATTCATCGGGCGGTATGCCGATCTGCTCGATGAAGGCATCGCGGGGTATGCCGATCCGTACCGCGGTTTCGATGTTGCCGGCCTGCAATTCTTCCACGATTTTTGCGCCGTAGGTCGCGGCGCGGCTGAAGATCGTGGTGTCTATCAGAGCAAGGCCGATTGCCCCGCCAAGGTTTCGCATCAGATTGAACAACCCGCTGCCATCCGCCACCAGCTCGGGCGACAAGCGCCCTAGTGCCATCCGCGTCGGAGGCAGCAGGCAGAACATGGTCGCAACCCCGCGCAACACCTGCGGTAGCAGCATTTCGGCAAAATCGGTGTCGGCGGTCTGCGTGGTGCTCATCAGCAGGCCGGCCGCAAACAGGACAAAGCCGAACACGGTCAGCGTGCGCGCGCCGACGCGCTGTTCGAGATAGACGGCGATGGGCGCGGCGATCAGCTGGGCAATCCCGGTGACTAGCATGATCTCGCCAATGCGCAGCGAATCATGTTCGCGCACAAGGCCAAGAAAGAACGGCATCAGATAGGTCGAACCGAACAGCCCCACACCGAGAATGAAGCTCAGTGCGCAGCCGAGGGCAAAGTTGCGATCCTTGAAGCACTGCAATTCGACCAAGGGCTCGGATGACCGGACAGTGCGCCAGACGAACCATGCCGCGCACAGGGTAAAACCCAGCAGCAGCGCGACCACGTTGGGAGCGAGCCAGCCATCGGTCGGCGCATCCTTGAGGCCGATCTGAAGTGCGGTCAGTCCGATCGCCAGAAGCGCCAGCGCGGCCGCATCGACCGAGCGGGCGGAGCGCAGATTGCCGGCCGGACCAATCAGCGTGACCGCAGCCCCAACCGCCGCCGCAATGCCGGGCACGATGTTGATCCGGAACAGCCAGTGCCACGAGTATGTTTCGGTGATCCAGCCCCCGACAATCGGGCCGACGGTTGGCGCGAAGACTGCGGCAACACCGGCAATGGTGGTAGCAATGCCCTGTGAACGCACCGGAAAAAGCAGGAACACAGCGGAAAACACGGCCGGAATCAGCGTACCTCCGGCAAAGCCCTGAAGAATCCGCCAAGCGATAAGCGAGGCGAAAGTCTGGCTCTCCGAGCATCCGATCGAGGCGATGGTGAACACCGAAACCGCCGACACGAACAGCCAGCGCATGCCCAGTCTTGCGGTCAGGAACCCTGTCAGCGGTATCGCCACAATCTCGGCCGTGAGATAGGCGGTCTGGATCCAGATCATCTGGTCCGTGCCGATCTTCAGCGCGCTCTGGATCGTCGGCAGCGATGTCGCCACGATCTGGATATCCAGGATCGCCATGAACATGCCGATGCACATGAATATGAAACCGGCCCAAGTTCGCAGACTTGCTTCGGGCATTTCGTTTGCGTTCATCCGATGTCCGCTAGCTGAAGGCACTGGGTCTGACTACGGCCTCTGACTCAAGCAAACTGGCTTCGCCTTGAATGTCAGAACCATGCTTCTATGGTGTAGTTTGGTCCAAAATCAAAATCGCCGGTCAATCGGCCGCTATGAGGCTCCCTGAATGGTTCCGGTAAGCATCCACTCCCTCGCTACGGCGACGCCGCCGAATATTCTTGATCAGACGACAGGTGCGCAGGTCGCGGAACAGCTGCTCGGCGAGGGCTTCGAGGACTTCGGAAGGCTGCGCTCGATCTACGGCAATGCGGGGATCGAATTTCGCCAGCTCGCCCGCCCGGTCGCCTGGTATATGCAGCCGCGCAGCATCGTCGAGCGCACCGAAGTCTATCTGGAGGTCGCGCTCGATCTGTTTGTCGAGGCAGCCGAGAAGGCGCTGGCCGAAGCAGGGATCGCAGCCGACGAGGTGGACGCGATCGTCACGGTATCGTCGACCGGCATCGCTACGCCGAGCCTGGAAGCGCGCGCCATGGGCCGGATGGGATTTCGCAGCGACGTCTCGCGGGTCCCGGTGTTCGGCCTCGGCTGCGCCGGCGGTGTATCGGGACTGGGCCTGGCTGCAAAGCTGGCACGGGTGGATCAGGGCGCCACGGTGCTGTTCGTCACGGTCGAATTGTGCAGCCTCGCTCTCAGAACCGAGAATGTCGGCAAGGCGGATATCGTCTCGACCGCGCTGTTCGGTGACGGGGCGGCGGCCTGCGTGATCCGGCCCGGCGATGAAGGGTTCACGCAGATTGCCGGCAGCGCCGAAAAAACCTGGCCCGACACGCTCGACATCATGGGCTGGCAGATGGAGCCGGCCGGTTTGGGCGTCATTCTCAATCGCGCCATTCCCGCTTTTGCCCGCAAGGAATTTCGCGGGGCGGTCGAGGAGATGCTGACCCCTCAGAATGTGCAGATCGACGAGGTTGATCGCTTCATCTGCCATCCCGGCGGCGCGAAAGTCGTCGATGCGATCGAGACAGCGCTCGCCTTGCCGCAAGGCAGCCTCAACGACGAACGCGAGGTTCTGCGCCAGCATGGCAATATGTCCGCGCCAACCGCGCTGTTTGTGCTCGACCGCGTGCGCAAGGCGGGGCTTCCGCCCTTGTCGGTGATGACCGCGCTCGGTCCGGGGTTCACGGCCAGCACGCTAACCCTGCGGAGCGCGGCATGACCCTGCCCTATGCCATCATGATATTCATCACGCTGCAGCGGATATCCGAACTCATCATCGCGCAGAGCAACACCAAGGCACTGCTCGCGCGCGGTGCGGTCGAATTCGGGCGATCACATTATCCGGTCATGGTTCTGATGCACGCCTCGTGGCTGGCGGTTTTGTGGGCCACCGTCGGCGGCGCGCCGGTGAGCATGCCCTTGCTCGCGGTTTTCGCGGTCCTGCAGGCCATGCGCGTATGGGTGCTGGCAACGCTGGGACGGCGCTGGACGACGCGGATCATCGTTCCCAAGGATGAAGCGCCGATCACGAGCGGGCCCTTTCGCATCATTCGTCACCCGAACTATTTCGTCGTGATCTGCGAGATCGCGGTGGTGCCGCTGATGTTCGGACTGGTCTGGGTGGCGGTGCTCTATTCCGCGCTCAATGCGGCCATGCTGTGGGTGCGCATCCGGGCGGAGAATGCCGCCTATTCCGACGTCGTCGCCTGACCGCTCGCCGGGCGCCGCGCCAAGGCTTCGCGCTCGGCTTTGACCTTGAGCATCGCCGATTTGCAAGTCGGCGATGTCTTCTCGATATTCCTGATCATGCACGCCTCGACCTTCTTGCGGCTGAGCGATTTCATCTCGGCGGGGCAAAGCGTGCGCGCTTCTTGCGCACAGGCTTTCTTGGCGGGATCGGGCGACGCAAGCGCCGGGTTGGCCATGACAATCGCCGTGACAATCGCGCCGATGCCGAGCGCGATACCGTCAATTCCATGCCGTTTCATGCTGCGCTATTCCTCTGACGCTCTGAGATCGTGACGCACACCTGCGACGACCGGATTGAACCATCGGTGAACTTGGAGGTCAAGCGCGACCGCTTGCTCGAGACCGATCCCGACGGATCTGTGCTCGGCACTGGTCGTCGGCAGGACAGGCGAATGATAGACGAGCGCCGAGCAGCCGAGCCAGGCTGAGAACATCAGCAGGTATGGCCAGCGACGGGGCCAAAGGGCGGCGACCAGCAGGGTTGTGGCCGCAGTGCCGCCAAGCGCCAGCATGACCGGCCCCATAACAAGCGTATCGGAGCGGGTGAGCGCAGTCTGGATCGCCGCGGTCGCCCATTGTGCGGGAAGCAAAGCCAGCAGCCAATCCGGCAGGGCGCCGGGCTGGGCCGCGGCGGTTGCCACGACGGACACCTCGCCCGCGAAAACCGCGACAGCGATCAACCAGCCCTTGTCGCCAGCGGAGCGGGCAAACAGCACCCCTCTCGCTGCAAAGCTGATGCTGGCGATGAGCAGCGCGAGCCCGATCGATACAGGCTGGAGCAGCGCTGGCGGGCCGAGCACTCCTGCAAGCAGGATAAGGCCTGCTCCTGCGACCAGCGCAAGTGCGACACCAATCCAAAGCCGCCGGGCGATAGCAGCACCGATCATCCCGGCACCCATCAGGCCGGTCGCCGCGATCGGGCCAGCCACGCGCGCGAGCGGTTCGAGATCGCCGGTATTGACAAGCAGCAGCATGACGAGCGCGGGCGCTGCCGCCCCGGCCAAGCCGCACAGCAGCCACGCGAGAACCGGCGCGGCGCGGGTCTGACTTTCTGGTAACGATGTCATGACACTGCTCTGGTTGATGCGCCGAGCGTTGTCGAGCGCCGGGCGTCACCCTCAGGCTGGTCGATCGGCGACCGGGGTGTCGGCGGGCTTGCGCAGAAGGGCTTTGAAGCGTCCCGCCCCATTCTATAAGGTCTCCGGATTGGTTGCATCACTCGTCCCGCGCTTGGCTTGCACGCCCGGCAATTTCCACAAAAAGCAGATCGCCAGAGCTCTGAATTCCGATGAATTATCGCCATTCCTTCCATGCGGGCAACAGCGCCGATGTCGTGAAGCATAGCCTGCTGATCGCGCTCGTGCAGGCCTTGCAGCTCAAGCAGAGCGCGCTGACCCTGATCGACACCCATTCCGGCTGCGGGTTGTACGACCTGCACGGCGATGAGGCCGGGCGCACCGGTGAGGCCAATGAGGGCGTGCTGCAGGCCTTTGCCGACCAGAACCCCTTGTTGGACGACTACCGCGCTGCCGTACAGGCGGTGAATGTGGCGGGGAGTGCAGGGGCCGAGCCGCGCCTCTACCCCGGAAGCCCACGCATTCTGGCGCAGCTTCTGCGCCCGCAGGATCTCCTGATCCTCAACGAAAAGCATCCCGCGGATGCCTATGCCCTGCGCGGCGCGATGCGCGGCACATCCGCTGCCGTGCATGAGCGCGACGCCTACGAGCTATGGCTGGCGCTGCTGCCGACCCGCACCCCGCGCGGGCTCGTGGTGGTTGATCCGCCCTACGAGCAGACCGACGAACGCGCCCGTATCACCGCCACCCTCGCCGCCGCTAACCGCAAATGGGCGCATGGCGTGACGGTGATCTGGTATCCGCTGAAAGACCGCGCCGCGCATGAACGGTGGAAGCAGCAGCTCAGCAGGATCGGCATCCCGAAATTCCTCACGGTGGAGCATTGGCTGTATGATGACGATCAGCCCGGCATCTACAACGGCGCGGGTCTCTTTATCGTCAACCCGCCCTACGCCTTCACGCAAGGTCTGCCGCCGCTGCTGGAAGCCTTGCGCGCCGCGCTGGCGCCGGAAGGGCATAGGGGCGTGATCACGGCTGACAGGTTGGGCGGTTAGGCCAAAACTCGATTTCAGGGATGACTGTTTGGTGCGGTCGAGAAGACTCGAACTTCCACGGGCTTTCGCCCACAACGACCTCAACGTTGCGCGTCTACCAATTCCGCCACGACCGCACTCGGGTTTGTCGGGGCTGCCAAGCTGGCCCCGCGGTAGGAGCGCGCCCCTAGCAAGGGGTCGGCAGGCGTGCAAGCGCATTTGATCAAGGGGGCTGTGCGCGGGCGAAAAAGTCGCCTGCGGCTATGCGCTGTCAGTTCGGCGCCCAGCCGATATCGGCGTAGGCCGCGCCCGGCGGGATGTTGGCGATCGCCTCGGTCACATTGATGCTTTCGCCCGGTGCCAGCGCGCGCTTGGCGGGGGCGACCACCCAGTCGCCCACCGGCCGCTCGCGTGCGTCGATGAACACCACCAGCAGGTTGGGCACATTGAGCGTCTCGCGCGCGGTGTTGCTGATGGTGCCGCGCACGCGGAAGATCTTCTCGCCGCTGTCGAGCATTTCGCTGCGCTGTTCCTCGCGCGGGAAATCGAGCTCCAGCCCGGGCTGGCCGATGCCGAAGGTGGGGCGTTGCAGCGGCAGCCAGTCGGGGAGCGGCAGTCCCGAGTAATTCACGGCAAGCACCGTGCCCGTCGCCAGCAGCGCGAAGATCGCCACGGCGATGGTCCACATCTCGAGCGTGTTGCGCCGCCGGGTGAAAGGCGCGCGGTAATCGAATTGCGAGACGCCGCCCTCGTCCTCGCCCAGCTCGTCCTCGAACGGGGGTTCGGGCTCGTCCATTCCCGGAGCCGCGGTTTCGGTGAGCGGCGGGGGCGTTTCGGCGGCGGGAGCCTCTTGGCTGCGCGTCTGCTGCGCCAGGCCGCGGCGCAGCGCGCGCACGGCGATCGTGGCCTGCTCGTCCGGATTGCCGGCAGCCTCGCTCGCTTCGGCCGTGCGCCAGTGGTTGATCGAGGGGCCATCGGCTGGCGGCGGCGCGGGCGCGGCGGTGGCGGGCGGGCGGGGCTCCGGCTCGGGCGCGGAACCGGGCTGGGGTGCCGACGGGGCAGGATCGGGCTGCGGCGCAGGCGATGCCGGTTCGGGCGCGGCATGATCCAGCGCATCACGCAGCTCAAGTTCGAGCGGTTCCTGGAACCAGCTGTGTTTGCATTTCGCGCAGCGCACGGTGCGGCCTTCGCTGCCGATGGCAGAATCCGGCACGGCGTAGCGGGTACCGCAGGCTGGGCAGGCGATGATCATGTCAGATTGGGCAATAGTCCTCGCACCGTCCGGCACAAGAGCAGGCGCCGCAAACGGAGCCAAATCGGTGCTTTTTTCCACACTGGGGGTTAACTATAGGCGACAATGCGATGTTCGACTTCCCCCTTTCCGGCCGCGCTGTTAGGTGCGCGGGATGAATGATCGCCTCGCCGAGATCGTGAAATTCGACAATGTCGGGCTGCGCTACGGCACGGATGCCGAGGTGCTGAGCAACCTCAGCTTCACGCTCTACCCCGGCAGCTTTTACTTCCTCACCGGTGCGAGCGGGGCGGGCAAGACCAGTCTGTTGAAGCTGCTCTACCTCGCCCAGCGGCCTTCGCGCGGGGCGATCCGGATGTTCGGGCAGGATCTGATGACGATGCCGCGCGAGCGTCTGCCTGATCTGCGGCGGCGGCTGGGCGTGGTGTTCCAGAACTTCCGGCTGGTGCCGCATCTGACCGCCTTCGATAATGTCGCGCTGCCGCTGAGGCTGGCGGGCGCGGGCGAGGCGCGGGTGGTCAAGGCGGTCTCGGACATGCTCGAATGGGTCGGACTGGCGCACCGCGCGCAGGCGATTCCGGCGACCATGTCGGGCGGGGAGCAGCAGCGCGTTGCCATCGCCCGGGCGGTGATCGCGCGGCCCAAGATGCTGATCGCCGACGAGCCGACCGGCAACGTCGATCCCGACATGGCCTTGAAGCTGCTGCGCCTGTTCGAGGCGCTCAACAACCGCGTCGGCACGACGGTGGTGGTGGCGACCCACGATGTCCACCTTTTGAAGAAGGTGCCGGATTCGCTGATCATGCGCCTCAACAAGGGCCAGCTGTCCGATCCCACCGGCGCGCTGCGCTATCCGCCGCGCCCGTCGTCGTCCCCGTCCGGCGGGGAGAGCAGCGCATGAACATCCCCTCGCTGCCCGAAGCGCCCGAGGACGAGGCACCCGAGGACAAGGCTGGCGCCGCGCCCGCACCGCAGGCCAAGCGCGCCGCCCGCCTGCTGCCCCAGCCGCGCATGGGCGGGCTGATGCCGTGGGTGATCGCGATCCTGATCGCGCTGGTGGTGATCGCGGCTGCGGGCGGGCTGGTGCTGCGCAATCTCGCCGACAACGCCCGCGCCGATCTGGCAGCGGCGGTGACCGTGCAGGTGATCGAGCCCAACCCCGATCTGCGCGCAGCGCGCGGCAAAGCGGTGGTCGGGGTGCTGCAGGATATGGAGCTGGTGCGCGCGGTGCGGCTGGTGCCGGAAGACGAGCTGGCCGCGCTGCTCGAACCCTGGCTCGGCACGGCGGCAAACAGCGGCGATGTGCCGATCCCGGTGCTGGTCGATGTCGAACTGGTGCGCCGCGCCACGCCCGCCGAGATCGCCCGGCTGGCCGCTGCGCTCGAGGGCAAGGTGCCCGGTGCAAGGGTCGATGCGCAGAGCGACTGGCTGCGGCCGGTCTACCGCGCGCTTGCGGCGCTGCAATGGCTTGCGCTCGGGCTGATCGGCCTCGTCGGGCTGGCGACCGCTGCGGCGGTGTGGCTCGCCTCGCGCAATGCGCTGGGACAGGCGCGCGAGACGGTCGAGATCCTCCACCTGCTTGGCGGGACGGACCGGCAGATCACCCGCATCTTCCTAGGCACGGTGCTGCGCGAGGCGGCCTTCGGGGCGCTTGTCGGCACGATGCTGGGGCTGGGGGCGATCTGGCTGCTGGGCCAGCAATTCGCGGCGCTCGATAGCGGCATGGCCGGCGGCGGCGGGCTGGGGCCAGCGGACTGGCTGGTGATCGCCGCCGTGCCGGTGATCGGCGTGCTGCTGGCGCTCGCCACCGCACGCATGACCATTGCGCTCGCCCTCAAGGGCATGCTCTAGGGGCGATCATGATCCGGCGCGTGCTTTCCTTGATGTTTCTTGCCTGGGCGATCGGCTTCCTGTGGTTCGTGGTCGCGCTGCCGCGTCCGGCGGAAACAGCTGCGGTGACCGACGCGGTGATTGTCCCCACCGGCGGGGCCGGCCGGATCGCGCGCGGGCTCGAGGTGCTGGACAAGCAGCTGGCGAAAAAGATGCTGGTCAGCGGGGTCGATCCCGAAGTGAAGCCGGGCGAATTTGCCGCCGAATTCGGAGTCTCGTCCGAGGAAATGGCGTGCTGCGTGACGCTCGGCTTTGCCGCGGTCGACACCCGCTCCAACGCCGCCGAAACAGCCAAGTGGGTGGCGCAGAACGAGGTGCGTTCTTTGCGCCTGGTGACCACTGACTGGCATATGCGCCGCGCCGCGGGCGAGCTTGACCGGACGCTGCCCGATCATGTCACCGTGATCCGCGATGCGGTGTCCTCGCGCCCCGATCTGGGCACGCTGTTCCTTGAATATCACAAGCTGCTCGCCAGCCGCGCGGCGGGGCTGGCGGACCTTTGAACACGCTCATCGCGGCCCTGCGCAGCCTTGCCTTCTATGCGCTGTTCTATGGCGGCAGCGTGTTTCTGGTCTCGGCCGCGGTGGCGGCGATTGTGGCGTACCGGCCGTGGCTCGCACCGGTGGTGGCGAAGTGGGGCGGGTGGCACTTGTGGTGTGTGGAGCATGTGCTCGGCATCGAGGTGGTGCTCGACGGCGCGCTGCCCGAAGGCCGGGTGCTGATCGCGGTCAAGCACGAGAGCTTTTTCGAGGCGATCGACACCCCGCGCTTGTTCACCCACCCGGCGGTGTTCGCCAAGCACGAGCTGTTCGCGATCCCCGGCTGGGGCTATTCGGCGCTGACCTATGGCCTGATCCCGGTGGCGCGCGAAAAGGGCGCGAAGACCTTGCGCGAGATGCTGTCGCTGGCAAAGCAGCGGCTGGACGAGGGCCGCCCGCTGGTGATCTTCCCCGAAGGCACGCGCGTGGCGCACGGCACGCAGCCGCGGCTGCAGGCGGGGTTTGCGGGCATCTACAAGCTGCTCAAGCTGCCGGTGGTGCCGATCGCGGTGGATAGCGGGGCGACCTATCAGCACGTGATCAAGCGGAGGGGGCGGATCACCTACAAGGTCGGCGCCAAGATCCCGGCGGGCCTGCCGCGCGAGGAGATCGAGGCCAAGGTGTACGCGGCGATCAATGTTCTGAATCCGGCCAGGCCTGATCCGGGAGGATCGCACCCGTGACCGCCGGGGACGAGCACACCGACGATCGGCACACCGAAGCCGATGCGCGCACATGGGGCGAAGTGCTCGGACCCGGATTGATCACCGGCGCTGCGGATGATGATCCGAGTGGTATCGGCACCTATAGCCAGATCGGGGCGCAGTTCGGCTTCAGTCTCGCATGGATCATGGTGTTCAGCTACCCGCTGCTGGTCGCCACGCAATTGATCTGCGCGCGCATCGGTGCGGTGACCGGGCACGGCATCGCCCACAACCTCAAGAGCCATTATCCCCGACCGGTGCTGTGGTTTGCCGTGATGCTCCTGCTGATCGCCAACACGATCAATCTCGGCGCGGACCTCGGCGCGATGGCGGCTGCGCTCAATCTGCTGCTTCCCGGGCCAACCATGCTTTATGTCGTGCTCTTCGGCGGCATTTCGGTGCTGCTTGAAGTGTTCGTCGCGTATGCGCTCTACACGCGCATCCTCAAGTGGTCGGCGCTTTCGCTGCTTGCCTATATCCTCGTGCCCTTCGTTGCGGATGTCTCGCCCGAGGCGGTGCTGCGCGGCGTGGTGGTGCCGGAGCTCACCTTTGACCGGCAGACAGCGATGGCCGTGATCGCGGCGCTGGGCACGACGATCAGCCCCTACCTGTTCTTCTGGCAGGCCGGGCAGGAAGTGGAGGAGCAGCACCGCCTGCACACACATCCCCTTGGCGTGTTCCCGCGCGCCGCAGGTCCGGGCCTCAAACGGATGCGGACCGATACCCTGATTGGCATGGGGGTGACGAGCGTGACCGCGCTGTTCATCGTGATCGCCACCGCCGCCACGCTCCACGCCAACGGGATCACCGAGATCGCTTCGGCCGATGCCGCAGCCAGCGCGCTGCGCCCGATCGCGGGGGATTTCAGTTTTCTGCTATTTGCCGTGGGGATTATCGGCATCGGCTTGCTCGCCGTGCCGGTGCTGGCGGGCTCTGCGGCCTATGCCCTGTCCGAGACCTTCGGCTGGACCGAGGGGCTGGACCGCAAGCCGCACGAAGCCAAGGCCTTCTATGGCGCGATTGTCGTCGCGGTGCTGGGCGGAGTGGCGCTCAACCTCATCGGCATCGATCCGATGCAGGCGCTTTACTGGACGGCGGTGATCAACGGCCTGCTGGCCCCGCCGCTGATGGTGATGACCATGCTGGCGGCGAGCAATCCCAAGGTGATGGGCCGCCTGACCCTGCCCCCGCTGCTGAAGTTCGGCGGCTGGTTGGCAACGGCAGTGATGATCCTGGTCTCGGCAATGTTCCTGTTGAGCTAGTCGGACTGCCCGCGGCCGGATTCGGGTTCTCGTCCGAGGCAATGGCGTGCTGCGTGACGCTCGGCTTTGCCGCGGCCGACACCTGCTATCCACTCAATGGGAATGCTCAGGCGGTGCGAACAGGATCAGCTCGACCTGCTCGTCACCTTCGACGAAGGCATCATGTCCGGGCGGGATTTCGAAAAAGTCGCCAGGCTCGATGACTGTCTCGACGCCGCTTGCGAGCATCCGCACAACCAGCCTGCCCGACAGCGAGTAGCCGGTGTGATGCATCGGGCATGTTTCGGGGTGACCCAGAAGCGGCTTCTCGTCCTTCTCCCAAACCCAACCGGGCTTGAACACAGCGTGCATGCCTGTCGCCCCCGTGCTCGTCATCCCGATGATCTTGATCGCGCCGGCATCCTTCATATCCAGCACATCATCGGGTGTGTCGAAGCGGCGTTTTTCGATCGCCTCGGTCATATCTATCTCCATTCACGCAGTTGCTGGCGCCGCGGATCAGGCCACCTTGTTGGCAGCCATCGCATGGACATCCGCAGCACTCAGACGCTGCCCGCCAATCGCCCAGTCACCCTGTTCCAACTCGTTGATGCGAACCCATGTCACCGGGCGCATTGTCTCGCCTTCAACCGCGATCATCGCCTCGGTGACGTTATCGATCAGCTGACGCTTCTGGTCCGGGGTGAAAACGTCCTTGATGACGTCGATGGTTACGAGAGGCATTTCGGTTCTCCTTAAGCAGGTTTGGGACGGTGCTTGCCAATGCCGAAGAGATAGCCGCAAGTTTCGGGTGAAGCTTGACGAAGGCGTGAATATGCCTGACCTTTGCATGAAGATTTGAACCGCGGGAGCCTCGATTGGCGGGAGTCCATCCAAGTGTCTTCCGCTTTGGCGGCTTCGAGCTTGACACGGCGCGGTTCGAATTGCGGTGCGGCGGCACGCCGGTGCACGTCGAGCCGCAGGTGCTCTCGCTCTTGATCCTGCTCGCTCAAAACGATTCAAGGATGGTCGGCAAGGATGAGCTGATCGAGAAGATATGGGACGGACGGATCGTTTCGGAATCCGCCGTCGCCGCCCGGATCAAGGCCGCTCGCAAGGCGATCGGCGACGATGGCAAGAGACAGCGCCTGATCCGCACGATTCACGGCAAGGGATTTCGGTTTGTCGGAAATTTGGCCGAACCTGCCGCTGCCGAACCCGTCCCGCCGGTTCCGCGCCAGACCGAAACCCTAACCGGCGCCGAGGCCAGACCATCATCGCGGACCGCGCGCGACGGACGTCCGTCCATTGCCGTGCTGCCCTTCGAGCTTGCAGGTGAAGCCGGACCGCTTGGCATCATTGCCGATGCTTTACCTGCCGATATCATCATGGACCTGTCGCGTCTCCACTGGCTTTTTGTGATTGCCCGCGGATCCAGCTTTCGGTTCAGAGGGCCAGAGGCTGATCCGCTTGCGGTCGGACACGCGCTGGCCGTTCGCTATTGTCTTACAGGCACAATCGAGGTGTCAGGCGCGCAGGTCACCGTCGCAATCATGCTGGCCGACACGGAACATGGCGAGACGATCTGGTCGGATCATTATCGTGGTGCGCTGGCCGAACTACAGATGATGCGGTCTGCTATCGAAGCGCAGGTTGTCGCTGCGCTTGAAGTGCATATCCCGCGCAACGAGGTGCGCAATGCACGCAGACGCCCCGCCACAGAGCTCGACGCCTGGGCCAGCTTTCATCTGGGGCTTGATCACATGTATCGCTTCCGGCAGGCCGACAATGCGAGAGCCGCCGAACTGTTTGCCCAGTCGCTTGCGCGCGATCTCTATTTCTCGCGCGCACTGGGCGGCCTCTCGTTCACGCATTTCCAGAATGCATTCCTGAACTTCGGGGGCAGTCCCGAAACAGAGATGGAGGCGGCGCGCAGTTTCGCTCACCGCGCGCTGGAGGCGGATCAATACGATCCGTTTGCCCACTTCAATGTGGGACGCAGTTTCTGGCTCGACGGTCAGTTAGAAGACTCGATAACGTGGTTCGATAGAGCCACCACCCTCAGTCCAAGCTACGCTCAAGGGATCTATAATCGTGGCCTCGTCAGCACCATGGCTGGCAAACCGAAGGAAGCCGATGCCGATCTGGCACTGGCGCTCGAGCTAAGTCCGCTCGACCCACTCGCCTATGCGATGGTCTCGAGCCGGGCGATGGCTCATGTGCAACTTGGCGACTATGAAAAAGCCGCCGAACTCGGATCGCGTGCGGCGCGTATGCCCGGTGCGCACAAGCATATCGCCCTAATCGCCGCATTCACAGCGCACCTCGCGGGTAATTCCAACGAAGCAAGTCTCTGGCTCGCCAAGGCCAAAGCCGCCGATCCAGACCTTAAGGCCGAGACCTTCTTCCATGCCTTCCCCTTCGCCCGCAATTCCGCGCGCGAAGTGATCGAAAAGAGCTTGGCGGATTTGGGTCTCTAGACAGCTGTCGCCCATTTCCGCTTCGGGGCCGCAGCAAGGACTATCGTCGCTCCACGCCAGACCGGCAGCAGGTCGTGACCCTCAGCGCCCACGAGTTCATCCGCCGCTTCCTGCTGCACTGCCTGCCACGCGGGTTCCACCGCATCCGCCACTATGGCCTGCTCGCCAGCGGCACCCGCAAGGCCCACCTCGAGCGCGCCCGCCAGCTGCTCGCCCTCGCGCCGCCCGCCGCCGACGAGACGCCCAGCGAACCCCCCGATCCGCGCCCGCCATGCCCTTGCTGCGGCGGGACCATGATTATCATCGAGATCATCGACCGCCGCTATCTGCCGCGCGGCCCGCCACGCCCCATCGCGCCATCCGGGAACCTTGCATCGTGACCCGGCACGGCTCGACACTGCCAGACCTCACCCCAACCGCGCTTTCGGGGAGAAGGACGCCTGCTTATCGTCCGCCCAGGAGCAGTCGTCCCATCGCCAAAATCAGACGAGCCACCCTCCCACGGCTGCTTTGTCACTGCAAAATCAGACATGCTGCACTCATACCCGTCCGCTTATCGCCACCGTCAGCACACGCCCAAACCGCTCCGGAATCCAAATCCCCATAGCTCAGCGCATGCGGCCCGCGGGTTCCGGCACCGTCGACTTTCCGACGCCTCTCGGCGTCCGAAACTCTAAACGCTTCCCGAACGGCAACATTTGTCCGTCTCACCCCTGAAGCAGACGTCCCGTTACTCTCCGTGTCCGCGTCCGAAATCGGGGCGCTCGTCGTCCTGGCCTTGCTCGATCACCTGTCGCCGGATTGCGCGGGTGCGGGTGAAGAGGTCGAATAATGTGTCCCCGTCGCCCGAGCGGATCGCGCGTTGCAGCGCGGTGAGATCCTCGGAGAAGCGTCCGAGCATTTCGAGCACCGCGCCCTTGTTGGTCAGGAACACATCGCGCCACATCACCGGATCGGAGGCGGCGATGCGGGTGAAATCGCGGAAACCGCCGGCCGAGTACTTGATCACCTCACTCTGGGTCACGTCCTCCAGATCGCTGGCGGTGCCGACGATGGTATAGGCGATGAGGTGCGGGATGTGGCTGGTGACCGCGAGCACCAGATCGTGGTGCGCGGCGTCCATCAGCTCGACCTTGGAGCCGAGTGCGGTCCAGAAGTCCGACAGAGCCTCGAGCGCGGCAGGGTCAACGCCGTCAGGAGGCGTGATGATGCACCAGCGGCCCGCGAACAGCGTCGCAAAGCCCGCGTCCGGCCCGCTCTGCTCGGTGCCCGCGACAGGGTGCGCAGGGATGATGCAGGCGCCGGGCAGCGCGGCGGCGAGCGCCTCGGCCACGGCGGCCTTGGACGAGCCGACATCGCTGATGATCGCATGGGGCGTGAGGCAGGGGGCGATGGCGCGCGCCGCCTCCTCCATCGCGCCGACGGGGACGCAGAGGATCACGAGATCGGCTGCGGCAACGGCTGCTTCGGGCGTGTCATGCACCTGATCGACCAGCCCGCGCGCCGCAGCCCGCTCGCGCACGCTGGCATCGCGGTCCCAGCCGGTGGTGGTGATGGCAAGCCCGCGCGCCTTCACCGCCAGCCCGATCGAGCCGCCCAACAGCCCGAGCCCGATGATCGCGACGCGGGTGATCGTCATGCCGCTTCCCCGCACAGGGTTCGCAGCGCGGCGATCACGCGGGCCATGTCCTCGCTCTTGCCGATGGTGATGCGCAAGCTGTTCGGCAGGCCTTGGGAGGGCAGATGGCGCACGGCGTAACCCGCGTCCGACAGCGCTTCGAGCGCCTGCGCCGCGCTCACAGCGCCGTCAAAATGCACCAGCAGGAAGTTGGCCTCGCTGGGCGAGGTGCTGAGGCCGCGGTTGCCCAGCGCCGCAATCGCAGCGGCAAAGCGCGCGCGTTCGGCGGCGTTGTGTGCGCGGCTCGCGGCGACAAAGGCCTGATCGCTGAGTGCCGCCAGCGCCGCCTTCTGCCCGCTGACCGAGACATTGAACGCCCCGCGCAGGCGGTTGACGAGATCGATCAGATGCGGTGCGCCCGTGACCCAGCCGACCCGCTCCGACGCGAGGCCATAGGCCTTGGAGAAGGTGCGGCTGACCAGCACGTTCTCGTGGTGCGCGGCCAGCGCAAACGCCGCCTGTTGCAGCGCCGGATCGACATATTCGCCGTAAGCCTCGTCCACCACCAGCAGCACGTCAGACGGCAGGCCGGCGTGCAGCCGCGCGACTTCGGATGGGGGCAGCAAAGTGCCGACCGGATTGTTTGGATTGTCGAGCAGCACCACCTTGGTCCGCTCGGTCACCGCGGCCAGCAGATTGTCGACGCTGGCGGCGTAATCGGCATCCGCGGCCAGGACTGCGGTTGCCCCGACCTTGTGCGCGAGCAGCGGATAGAGCGAGAAGGAATAGCGCGAACACGCAACCTCGTCCCCCGGGCCGGCCAGCGCCTGCACCGCGCAATGCAGCAACTCGCCCGAGCCGGTGCCGCACACGATGCGATCAGGATCCAGCCCGTGCACTTCGGCGATCTTTTCGCGAAGCGCGCGCGCGTCGGGATCGGGATAATCGGCCGGATTATGCTCGCCTGCCAAAGCCGCCAAAGCCGCCGGACTGCTGCCCAACGGGTTCTCGTTGGCCGAAAGCTTGGTCAGCGGCTGGCCGCTCGCCGACTTGGACTTGCCCGGCACATAGGCGTGGATCTGCGCGATCCAGGGTTTTGGCTGAGGTTTGGTCATGGGAGAAGCGCGTGTAACCAGTTTGCTCTCGCGAATACAGCGTGAAAACGCGCAGGCGCTGTGGGGCGCGATTGACATGGGCAGGGGCCTCGCCCAATTCGCATGGCCAATGAACGCCGCCCCTGTCTCCCCGGTCTATCGCGTCCCCCTCCCGCTGTCGCTCGACAGCGGACAGGTGCTGGAGGGCTGCGAGATTGCCTATGAGACCTACGGCACGCTCGCAGCCGATGCGTCGAACGCGATCCTCGTATGCCATGCGCTGACGGGCGACCAATATCTCGCCAGCCCGCACCCGATCACCGGCAAACCGGGGTGGTGGGAGCGGATGGTCGGGCCGGGCCTGCCGATCGACACCAATCGCCACTTCGTGATCTGCGCCAATGTCATCGGCTCGTGCATGGGATCGAGCGGGCCCGCCAGCCCTGCGCCGGATGGCCAGCCTTATGCGATGCGCTTTCCCGTCATCACCATCCGCGACATGGTGCGCGCTCTGGTGGCGCTGCTCGACGGGCTGGGGATCGACAAGCTCCATGCCGTGGTCGGCGGGTCGATGGGCGGGATGCAGGCACTGAGCCTTGCCGCCAACTGGCCGACACGCGCCGCACGGGTGCTGGTGATTGCTTCCACCGCGCGGCATTCAGCGCAGAACATCGCCTTCCATGAAGTCGGCCGCCAGGCGATCATGGCCGATCCCGCCTGGGCCGAGGGTGATTATTATGCGAGCGAAGCCAAACCCGACAACGGCCTCGCCGTGGCGCGGATGGCGGCGCATATCACCTACCTGTCCGAAGCAGGCCTGACAGAGAAGTTCGGGCGGCGCCTGCAGGACCGCGAGGCCAAGGGCTTCGGCTTCGACGCCGAGTTTCAAGTGGAAAGCTATCTGCGCTATCAGGGCAGCGGCTTCACCCGCCGGTTCGATGCCAATTCCTACCTCTACATCACCCGCGCGATGGACTACTTCGAC
>Ga0164293_10000349_pt1 | contig 35454 bp, 32 predicted proteins | sample GEODES118metaG_FD_111487 | JGI IMG/M metagenome (GOLD analysis project Ga0164293, IMG submission 111487) | Eutrophic lake water microbial communities from Lake Mendota, Wisconsin, USA - GEODES118 metaG | ecosystem: Environmental > Aquatic > Freshwater > Lake | place: USA: Lake Mendota...
CAAAATCGCTTCCTCACCATCGCAACTGCAAAAGTAGCCACCTCAGCCCATGAAGCCTTTGAAATGGGCATTTACCGGAAAGGTGTGGATAACATCAGTATCAATTCAGCAAGAAGATTTGCAGAAGCGAAAGAAGCAGTTATCACCTTATTTGATGATGGATATGTAATGCCTGTTGAGCGAAAAGATATCAAAGTAATGGGCCGCTCAGTATTGGGCGCATTACACGCCGGCATCAATGGCATGTGGCGTGGTAAGTATGCTACCGACCATGATGTTACCGTTGCAAAGAAACTCGCTTATGTAATGTGTGGCGGCGATTTAAGTGAACAAACCATGGTAAGCGAACAGTATTTATTAAATCTGGAACGGGAAGCATTTCTGAGTTTGACCGGAGAGAAAAAAACCCTGGAACGCATTCAAAGTATTTTGAAAACAGGGAAACCGTTGAGAAACTAGGAGGAGCAATTGATAATGGATAATGAAGGGGAATTGAGTTGTTGGTTATTTCGAATATTGTACTTGTTTAATATTAAAAAAAATGATCTAGGAAAAATGAATCCTTTGATTCCTTCTAAACAAATACAAACACCAAACTGCCATAAACCAAAAGCAATAACAAGATATGCGACCACAGAACAGCATGATTATTTCGGTTTCGTATCATTGTATCCACACATTTAACCGTCCACCATATCAAGGCGATAAGGGTAAAAAAGCCTGCTATCACTGCTAAAGAAAGCCCATCATCTAAACTACCCCAGGCACTGCCTTCAGCCGAAGTACTTGGAAAATAATGGTAATACGCTATTCCCATACCTACCAAAAGGGAATCCGCCAATAAAGCCATTATCAGGTAAAAGCAGCTTCGTAATAAAAGTTTTATCGGTGAACTGTTTTTCAATTCCATTAACTTTTTTGTAAAGGAATAATCCTTCGGATACTTTGCAGATTTACTGTATTATATTTGAATCAGGCATCTAAACATTTATTCATGCCTTGTAAATGCAAAGCAATCACAAATTAACCTAAATGATAATCCATGAAACAGCCATCTTTCCTTAAAGCCAAACAAACCATCGGCATCACTTGCCCTGCAGGATATATGCTTGCAGAAAAAGCAGCTGATTGTATTAAAACCCTGCAAAAATGGGGATTTGAAGTGATGGTAGGCAAAACACTGGGAAGCGCATCGAGCAATTATTTCAGCGGTACAGATGAAGAACGCAGGGATGAGCTTCAAGCCATGCTTGATGATGTAAACATCCACGCCATCATTTTTGGAAGAGGCGGATACGGGATGGGTAGAATCATCAACCAACTCGATTTTAAAAAATTCAAAAAAAATCCAAAATGGCTGGTTGGATTCAGCGATATCACGGTACTGCATAACCATTTGCAGGCTAATAATAAAGTGTGTTCCATACATGGCCCGATGGCTGCAGCCTTTACCCTCACTGATGGCGACAGCCGTGCTATTGATTCTTTGCATCAGGTACTCAAGGGAAAAAGAAACACCTACCGCTGTTCGCCAAGTCCCTACAACCGGACAGGAAAGTCAACAGGAAGATTAGTTGGCGGTAACCTTACCCTGATGGTGAACTCAATCGGCACTGCTCAACAAATCAACACCAGAAACAAAATCCTTTTTCTTGAAGAAATCGGTGAACAATTGTATCATATCGACCGTATGTTCTACCAGCTCAAAAGAAGTGGCCTTTTGAAAGACCTTGCCGGCCTTGTGATTGGTGGTTTTACCGATGTGAAAGATACAGAACGGCCTTTTGGTGAAGAGGTGGAATCGTTGATCAGGAAAATTGTTGATGAATACAAGTATCCGGTATGCTTCCATTTTCCGGTGAGCCATGGGAAGGAAAATGTAGCTTTGAAAATTGGTGGTGTTTATCAACTTAGCGTCAGCAACAAACAGACTGTTTTAAAAGAAATTGCGGACATTACCTAAGCAATGAATCCATCACCGCCTTAAACTTCGGACAACCGGCAAGGTTATGATGGCTGCCAGCTTCAATGGTTACAAACTGATCACCTGGTTTGAGATATGGCTGTAATTTTTTTGCATAACCATAAGGAATTACCCCATCATCTGTTCCGTGAAAAATAACAACCGGAATCTTGATGTCTTGCAAATATTCTTCAACAGGAAGTTTGTAAGTAACCATCGTATTTACCGGATATATGAATGCATAGTATCCGAATAAGGAAGGGATGCTCCGGTAAGGTGTTTCCAGAATCAATAATCTGGGTTTAGTTTCTGAAGCAAGGAATGAGGCAATTCCTGTTCCGAAAGATTTTCCATAGATAAGGATACTATCCATTCCAAACTTCGATTTTGCCAGTCGGTAAATCTGGTACGCCTGTTCATAAAGTGCTTTTTCTGATCGGTTGCCTGTGCTCTTGCCAAACCCGGGATAATCGGCCATCCAGCATTCATAACCTTTTTGAGTGAACATCGGTGCATATTTTGCATACCGTTCCACATTGCCACGGTTGCCATGAAAAAATAATACTACCCCTCTCGAAGCACCTGAATCAGGTAGAAACCTCACCATGCTGATGTTATCTTTCGCATTGATGGGTATCGTCATTTCATTGAACTTGCCAGGGAAATGGAACACATGACTTGCAGGAAGCGGTGTTGGATGAAAGAGGAATTTTTCCTGCAGGTAATACAAGGCAATCCCTATACTGCAATACAAGAAGACGATGATCTTAATCCAGTTGAAAATTTTTCTTTTTTTACTTTTCATAATTAGAATTGCAAGATATCCCTTAACATGGCATGATAGGCAGGAAATGTGGGAAGGTTATTATGTGCCCCTCCAATGATCCGGATAAGGGTGATTTTTTTTGGATTTATGGCTTGTAATTTTTCACTGTTACTTATTGGGATCAGCCAATCCTTTGTGCCATGAATGATATAGGTATGGCATTGTACCTGCCCGATCCATTTATCAGTTCGCAAATGAAATCGAAGTAGCAACCGCGTTGGCATGAAGGGCATGAAACGTTCCACCACTTTTTTAAAGCTAAAGTATGGTGCATCGAGAATGAGGTATCGTGGTTGGTTATCACTGGCGATTTTGGTTGCAAATCCGCTTCCAAGGCTCCTTCCGTAAACGATGAAGTGTTGTTCGGAATATTGAACAGCGAGACTGTCGTAAACGAACTGCATATCATTCAGCATCATGGCTTCGCTACGTTTACCGGTACTTTTGCCGAATCCCCGGTAATCTACCAGCACCACATCATATTCATAACGATAAAAATCTCTGGCATATTTGGCCCAACCTTTTATGCTTCTGCTGTTTCCATGAAAATACAAAACCAGCCCTAACGGTTCTTTAACTTTGAAATGAAGACCGTTGATACGGACACCCGGTTCAACATCAAAAAACAATTCTTCAAACGGTGCATCATATTGATAAACAAAATCCTGATCCAGTTTTTCCGGCTTGAATATGAATCGTTCTTGCACCAGATACACGATCAGCATCAAAACGGCATATCCTGATAAAATATAAAGGAGTAAATGATTCATGTATGCAACCGCCACCTTGTAGGCTAGGTCTGGGATGAAGATACTTCAGGAAAACGGATAATAGCGTTGCCAGGCATCTATTCCTCCCTTCAGATTGATGAGGTGGTTAAAACCAAACTTGTCACTCAAACGCTGTATAGCAATCCGGCTACGGATCCCCTTAGCACAATAACACACTACCAGCCGGGATGTATCGAATAATTTCCGATGTTGCATGATTTCGCCCAAAGGAACCAATGTGCCGCCGATGTTGAAATGTTCGTGTTCAAATGGCTCCCTTACATCAACCAATAAGATATCTGCTCCGTTTTCTATCATTTCTTTCAGAGCCGGAGGTAAAACGCTATCGATGGTTATGGGTTCAATATTCATCATCTCCATGCCACACACGGGTTAATTTCAATTTGCTGACCGGTGCCACCACCAAAGGGAACTTTTCAACTGCTACATTACTTTGCTCCAGCCCGAAACTTCTTTCTTCACTTACACTGAGTTCCTTCAGCCAAAAATATAATTTCATCACCATATCTTCAAAAAACGGCAATTCATTATCCTGACTCAGGAATTTTTCCATCACGATAAACTGGAAATCACCCACCATATTATTTCTTTGCTGACTTTCGTAACGGCTGGTGATATTCACTTCCCGGTTGGCCACCAGGTCTTCCACCACTTTCTTGAACATCAGGTTCAGGCGGGGCTGGATGCGGAAGCCCAGCCTAAACTCTACCCTGATGATATCGTTAGGAATGATGTGTTCAACTGTATATTCGCTGGTGTATGGATCATCAAGCGTATCTACATGAACAAACCAATAAATATCTGCGCGTTTGGGTTTTCCCCTTAGAATACTGTAGATGATTTTATGTTCGATCTCTTTAGGGTTATTGGCGCTGGTGAGATAAACCAGATGTGTGGCATACTTGGGAACGGAATTATCATTGCTGAGTTCTTCCAGCTTAGGAATGTATTCTTCAACACGTACAAATTCCACGTAACGGTTTTTGATTTTTCTGGCCCTGTACCATACATACATCACAGAAAAGAGTGCACCACCTATAAGGAAAGTGATATAACCTCCATGACTGAATTTATCCATTAATGCGATGAGATATGAAATTTCAACAACGAGATAAAATCCAAGAAATAAATAAATCAAAATCGGTGAAACCCGATTCAGCACCATATAATTGGCAAATAATATAGTGGTCATGGTCATAGTGGTGATGATGGCCAATCCGTAAGCGGCTTCCATACGGCTACTTTCTCTGAAATACAATACCACGCCAACACAACCGAGGAACAATAAAAGATTGATGCCCGGTATGAACAATTGACCTTTCGCTTCGGATGGAAATTTAATTTTCATCTTTGGCCATAAGTTCAAACGTATAGCTTCGTTGATTAGCGTGAATGATCCTGAAACCATTGCCTGGCTGGCAATAATGGCGGCCGATGTTGCAATAATCACACCAGGAACAATAAACCATTGAGGCATCAGGTCGTAAAAGGCATTGATGCCATAGCTTTCACGTGTTGCAGCATCCATCATTTGGCCAGTATGGTATTTGAGCAAACTGGCCCCCTGTCCGAAATAATTGATCAGCAAACAAGATTTCACGAAAATCCATGATATCCGGATGTTTCCTCTTCCGCAATGACCCAGATCACTGTAAAGGGCTTCAGCACCTGTAGTACATAAGAATACGGCTCCTAAAAGCCAGAATCCTTCTTCATAATTAAATAAAAAATGAATGCCGTAATAAGGATTGAGGGCATTAAAGATGCCGATATCGTCTGTGATGTGATATATACCCAGAACAGCGAGCATGATGAACCAAATACTCATCACGGGGCCAAACAATTTCCCAATCGAAGAAGTTCCGAATTGTTGCATGAAAAAGAAAACACAGATGATACCCAAAACAATATATACCACTGTATTGCTTTCTATATTATGAAACCTGGGTAATTCCTTCAGTCCTTCAATAGCAGAAGTGATAGAAATTGGAGGTGTAATGATGCCATCCGCAAGTAATGCTGCCCCTCCGATCATGGCGGGCAAAACAAGCCATCTTTTCCTTCTTCTTACCAGTGCAAAAAGTGAAAAGATGCCGCCTTCCCCTTTATTATCGGCTCTCAATACTAAAATTACATATTTAATGGTAGTTTGTAAGGTGATCGTCCAGATGATGAGCGACAGGGTGCCTAAAATCAGTTCCCTACTGATTTCCCTGTTATTGATGATTGAGTTGAAAACATATAGCGGAGAAGTGCCGATATCACCGTAAATGATTCCTAGTGCAATGATTAAACCCGCCGCTGTTACTTTGTTGAGATTATGTGAGCCCACTAAACTTGATTTTCGAAACGAGATGTTTTTTGATTAAGGAGTTACAAATGTATAGGTAAAATGGAATAATCTGTATAAAATAATAGTTTACTATAAAGTAAACGATATTTTCAACCGGCGCTAAGTTGATGTGTGAGTTGTCCGCAAAAACAGACTAAAAAAGGCCCCTTTCCGAAGAAAGAGGCCCCAAACAAACAGTCATTACAAACACAACTGATAATGATAACAGCGGCTAAGTTGCCGTACCATTAATCAGGTTTCTTTCCGTCGAGGAAAGTATTGATGGAACTGATTTCAATTTGATTATTTTCGTTAGACTTAACGGTGTAATTACTATAGAATGATTCTACATCAGCGATCTGGTTATGGATATCCATATTGCGGCGGAGGTATGCCGGAACGGTTTCAAACTCATTATTAGGATCAGATGCGTTGATGTTGAACGAAAGATTTCGCAATTTCGCTATCCTTTCCGCAGCCCGGCGCCTTAACTCCGCTGTTTCGTCCTGCAATGCAGGCTCCTCAACATCAGATTTCATGATGGGCTGAGCTTGTTGTACAACTGGCTCCTCCGCCGCTTTCTGGGAATTGTTTACTGCTGATTGCAGATCGATAACAGGTTCGTCTTCCTGCGCCGTTGGCTGCAAAGGCAGTGGTTCCTCTTTCGTATTGGATTCCTGCTGTACTGGCAACTCCTCTGCATAAATCTGCAATGGTTTTGCCAGGTAATGCCCCGACGAAAGAACATTACTTTTACCAGCAGCTTCATTATGATTATTTTGATTTGAAGCCTGGTTGTTTTCGTTGGCCGATATTTTTTCGGACGTGTTTACAGGAAAATCACCAAGATCAAGTAGGGTAAGCGGTATCTGGTCTGCGGCCGAAGATATTTCAAAAAACTGCTGAGTATCGGGTATTTTGTCCACAGTATTTTTACTAAGTGGTTCTGCGGTTTCTTCTACAAGTGTTGGCATCATCAGGTGTTCAACCATTTCTTCCTGCACCGTAACTGTTGCATTGATTTCAATTTCGGCTTCAACAATAACAACTTCTTCCTGAATGGCAACAGTTGCTGATACTTCATCTACTACATCAGAATCAAGAGTGAGTATTATTTTTTCTGAGGAAGGTTCATCAATAGTTTCTATCTCTGTGATGGCATCATTGGTAAAGGCTTCTGGAATCGTATTGTAATCTTTTATTTCTTCTGCAATTTCTGATACAGTTGTTGGAATAGCTGCTGTTACATTAGCCGGCATTTCCAGTTGCATGAGGATCTTTCCATCGCCTGCATTAGCTGAAGCATTAGCCAGATTTATAAAAGGTTCTTTCCTTTCAAATCCTGTTGCAATGAGTGTGATGCCGATTTTTGCTTCTAAACTGCTGTCGTAGCCCAATCCAAGTATGATATCAGTTTCATCCCCTGCCTGTGCCAGCAGATGATTCTGGATGATCTCCACTTCATCCATAGTAAATTCATGTTCGCCTTCTGATGAGTTGATATTGATAAGGATCCATTTTGCACCACGGATATCATCATCATTCAATAATGGAGAAGTAAGTGCATTTTCAATAGCAACCTGCGCCCTGTTTTCCCCTTCTGCTGCGGCACTTCCCAAGATTGCAACACCGCCTTTACTCATTACTGTGCAAACATCTGCAAAATCTACATTGATTTGTCCGGTAGTATTGATCACATCTGTTATACATTTGGCAGCCGTTGCTAAAACATTATCTGCACGTCCGAAAGCTTCTTTCATTTTAAGGTTACCAAACTGATGACGAAGTTTATCGTTACTGATTACCAGTAAAGTATCCACATGGCTTTTCAGCAAAGAGATTCCTTCCTCTGCCTGTGCAATTCTTTTCTTTCCTTCATAGGCAAAGGGAGTGGTAACGATCCCTACCGTTAGTATACCCAGATCTTTACAAATTTTGGCAATGATGGGTGCTCCACCTGTTCCGGTTCCGCCACCCATTCCAGCTGTGATGAAAGCCATCTTGGTGTTTACTTCCAGTATCCTTTTTATTTCTTCCAGACTTTCTTCCGTTGCCTGGCGACCAATATTCGGATTGGCACCGGCACCTAAACCCTGAGTAAGATGCGGACCGAGTTGTATCTTATTGGGTACTTTGCTTTGGGCGATTGCCTGAGCATCAGTATTGCAAATGATGAAATTTACGCCTTCGATATGTTGAGAAAACATGTGGTTAACCGCATTGCTTCCTCCGCCACCAACACCAATGACTTTGATGATGGAGGATTGTTCTTTAGGTAAATCGAACTGTATCATGTGTGTAAGTTTTTGGGTTAGTTAGTAGTAAAGTATTTTTTGTTCCTGATTGCTCCGGAAAATTTATATTATAATTTGCTGTCCTCTTCTTCTTTAAACAGATCAATCAGATTGATCTTGAACGTGTCTAAAAATTGTTTCAAAGTTTTTCTTGGCTTAACGGCAACTTCTTCGTGTTCAGCTTCTGTATCATTTACAGTTTCACGTCCGGATGTAACCAATGTTTCTGCTACCGGTTCTGTTATGATATCATCAGGAATTCCAACTTTAATGAATGTTGTTATTGCAGGCCTGTTCTTGTTTTCGTAATCGTTGTAACCTTTCAGGATAAGTCCGATACAGGTACTGTACATAGGTTTAGAAAGTTCATCGCTATAAGTTCCGGTAAGGTGTTCATTGGGCAAACCAATCCTGGCATTCAATCCGGTTACATATTCGGTTAATTGTAACAAGTGTTTCAGTTGCGATCCTCCGCCAGTAAGGATGATTCCACCATTAAGCACCCGGTTATCCAAACCCACCTGCTTTAGATGATAGGCAACGAAATCCATAATCTCGCTCATTCGTGCCTGTATGATATTGGCCAGGTTTTTTACAGAAATTTCTTTGGTTGCCATGCCACGCAATCCGGGTATGGTGATGAATGCATTGTTTTTAGCTTCATCTGCCAAGGCACTTCCAAATTGGATTTTCATTTGCTCGGCCTGAGTTTTCAAAACGCCTAAACCCGTTTTGATATCGTTCGTTATATTTTCTCCTCCGAAAGGAATCACGGCAGTGTGTTTCAGGATGCCTTCATAAAATACAGCCAGGTCGGTAGTACCTCCACCGATATCAACTATTGCAACACCTGCTTCTAAATCCTGATCGCACATCACTGCAGCAGCAGAAGCCAGCGGTTGCAGCACCAGGTCCTTGGTTTTCAATCCCGATTTTTCAACACTTCTATTGATATTGCGGATGGCATTTTTATCGCCGGTGATGATATGGAAATTGGCTCCAACTTTAACGCCGCTGTAACCAATGGGGTTTGCGATGTTCTGGAAATTATCAACGGTGAATTCCTGTGGTATCACATCAACGATCTGGTCGCCGGCAGGAATGTAAGTACGGTATTGGTCTTCAATCAACCGGTCGATTTCTTCCTGCTTGATTTCCTCTTCCACCTCCTTGCGAACGATATCGCCTCTGGTTTGCAAGCTCTTGATGTGGTGGCCTGCAATACCTACATAAACTTCACAAATGCACAGTTCAGGATTTGAGGCATAGCAGTTTTCAAGCGCCATCTGGATGGCTTTGATGGTTTGATCGATATTCAGTACCATCCCGTGTTGAACGCCGTTGCTGTTAGCGCGGCCAAATCCAAGGATTTCCAGTTTACCAAATTCGTTTTTCCGACCCGCAATAGCGGCAATTTTTGTGGTGCCGATATCTAAGCCTACAATAATGGGATTTTCGGGGTTCATAGTTGTAAGTTTTGTTTGTATGATAGGTTTGTTTGTTTCGTTTATTTAACAGCGTTATTAATGGTATATTAATAATCATTTTTTGGTTTCGCGGGCATTGTGTTTTTTAGCTTTTCCGGTTTATTGGTAAGCGGTTTCGTTACAGACTGTTTTGGTTTCGCAGCTTCCAAATCGCTTTCCCGCTTTTTCTCTGCCGGATTATCGGATGCTTTTACTGCTGGTTTTGTTACTGCCGGCTTCTTATCAACCGGTACAACTACGGCTGGTTTTGAAGGAATTGCAGGTTTTGGATCAACTAACGGCAGCGCTGCAACGCCGTTTTCTTCCGCCTCATCACGTTGAAGGGATTCCATGATCAGGGAAATCTGGGTAGAGTTCTTTTCATTATCAGGCGTCATCGATTGCATCGTATCAGCAGCCATCTTTGCTGCATAAGCCGCAGTAGTTTGCATGATATGCAAGGTTTGCAATGAGTCTGCCTTGATATCTTCTATACCCCGGATTTTTGCCACTACCTGTCCGGTATATTGTAAACAGATGGTATGATAACGGCCCCAGCCAACAGCAGGCATCACTTTTTTATAAAACAATTTCAGCTTATTGAATTTCTCCGGTATTTCAGTAGCCTCGCCGAATACAATCAACTGGTCGCCCATTTTCGGCACCAGTTCAAACTGGCGTTGGCTGTTGATTACAACCTGATCGATCATGGCATAGAGAAAACTGTCTTTCTGAATGTACAGGGCAATTTCTTTTACATCTTTGAGCAAGCTGCTGTCAACAGCCGTTAACACTTTCGATTCTGATGGGAAATTGGTAAATATGGGAACCCTTGCTGATAATTTTTCACTTAAAGGCAGCATCATTCCGGTTTGATCTATATAGCAAGATTCCCCACCGATAGTAAATATCCTGGCCAGCGGTTCCCTTTCTGTGATATTGGCATGCAATATGGCGTTATTGTCAAAATATAATTCTGCTTTATTGATCCACATTTCCTTCTTCAATGCTTTTTCGATATTCACGAGGTTAAATGCATCAACCGGTTTTCCTTTGATTTCGCCGCCAGTATGATTACGGATCACCTGAAGTACATCAGCTTCGTCGATAAAGAAATTATTGTTAAGTCCACGGATTTCAATATCCGTTCCGTTGCACAGTTTTGCTTCCTTCTTGTGCATCGCAGCCACCAGTAGCAACAACCCCGCGCAAGCAACGGCTACCCAGGCTACAGTTATCAGCCCTTTGCGCAAACGGTTTTGTTGAAATGCTTTCATTACTTTTTAATTAATTTCCGTTAACATTTTACGAATGGGTTGAACCAGCAGATCAATGTCACCTGCACCGGCAGTTATCAAAAGTGGCAACTCGCCTTTCTGCCGTGAAACCAATAATTTCTGAATCAATTCACCTTTACTGCAAATGCTTACTTTCTGCTGATCCATTATTTCGGCAATCATTTCACTTTCTACTCCTTCCATTGGCAGCTCACGTGCCGGATAGATGGGCAACAAAATCACTTTATCAGCCGCCGATAATGATTTTGCAAATCCAACTGCAAAATCACGGGTACGGCTATATAAATGAGGCTGAAAAACAATGGTGCATTTCTTATCGGGAAATAACAGCTTCGTTCCCCTAATCAATGCCGTTAGTTCCTCAGGGTGATGTGCATAATCGTCGATCATCACGATATCGTTCTGATGAAGTACATATTCAAACCTCCGCCGCACACCTTTAAAGGAAGCAACAGTACCTCGTATGGCATCATCTGCCAAGCCTAGTTGTACGCCTACTGCAATAGCCACTGCTACATTTTCTAAGTTGTGCATTCCTCCCATATTCAGCCTCAAATCAGTTATAGTTTTCTGGCCGCTTTTCCACGAAAAATTATAAGCCCCATTATCAGCATCTACATCAGAAATGTTACAGTCAGCGCCAGTTTCATTAACTGCATATGTTCTAAGGTTTGGGGCCTTAAAAATCTCGCTCCCCAGCAACTGGTACTTGTAATATAAAGTGCCATCTTTACGCACTTTACCTGAAAAATCGGCAAATGCTTCACGGAAATGTGCAGCAGTTCCATAAATATCCAAATGATCAGGATCCATTGCGGTAACAACTGCAATATCCGGATGTAACTGTAAAAAACTCCGGTCGTATTCATCCGCCTCCACCACATACACATTTTTTTCGCTTGCCCAGAAATTGGTATCATAGTTTGATGCAATTCCACCCAGCAAAGCATTGCAACCATAGCCGCTATGACGGAGCATATGAGCAATCATCGTACTCGTAGTAGTTTTACCATGAGTACCTGCAACACAGATGTTGAAAGCATCAACTGTGATAATCCCCAGCACTTCACTTCTTTTCATCACTGCATAACCTTCATCTTTAAAGAAATTGAACTCTTTATGGCCAGCAGGAATTGCAGGAGTATACACCACAAGTACAGCATCGGTTTCTATCATATTGATATCATCTTCATAATGTATCTGCATACCTTCGTCTTCCAATTGAAGGGTAAGAGCTGTTGGTGTTTTGTCGTAGCCGCTTACCTTCACCTTACGGCTATTAAAATATCTTGCCAGCGCACTCATACCGATTCCTCCGATCCCCAGGAAATAAACAGCATACCCTTCAGCATTACCGGCATGCAGTTTTTCGAGGAAAGGGGTCATATGTTGTGAACGGTTTGTCATTTAATTCAGATAGGCTAATATTTCTTCTGCAATCCGCTGGTCGGCATCATAAATAGCCATTTGGCTGATATGATAAGAAAGGCTTTCCTGCAAACTACTATTTTGTGTCAATGCCAGTAATGCCGGCACCAACTTATTTAACGCCTCTTTGTCTTCAATTAACATGGCAGCGTGATTATTAACTAATTTTTGTGCATTCACGGTTTGATGATCTTCAGCAGCGTAAGGATAAGGCACAAAAATTACCGGCTTCCCTACGATACATAATTCTGAAACTGCCATTGCCCCACTCCTGCTGATTACAAAATCTGCCGCTGCATAAGCGTTAGGCATTTCTGTTATGAAATCATTCATATATATTCCATCATGCCCTTTACACAATCGCTCTGCTTCTGATTTATACGATGTGCCCGTTTGCCATATCAGCTGAATCCCTTTTTGCAGCAACAGGTCAAGCTGTTTGCCAATTGCTTCATTAATGCTTTTTGCACCCAAGCTTCCACCAACACTCAGTACTGTTTTTTTCCCTTTCTGCAAACCAAAATATCTTAGTGCATCTTCCTTTTGAACCCGGTTGTGTGCAATAGCATTCCTTACCGGGTTTCCACTGATGCTGATCTTCTCCGGCGGAAAAAATTTTTCCATACCGTCTATGGCTGTAAAAATTCTGGTAGCATTTTTTCCTAACAGTATATTGCTTTTACCAGCGAATGAATTGGCTTCATGGATAAAAGTAGGAATCCCTTTGCTTTGGGCATATCGCAATACCGGAAAGCTGGAATAGCCTCCAACTCCAATCACTGCATCGGGACTGAAAGATTTTAAAATGCTGCTTACCTGAAAAAAACTCTTCAGTAATTTAAAAGGTAATCTGATATTTTTTATCAAAGAACTTCTGTTGAATCCGGCAATGGTAAGCCCTTTTATTTCGTAACCAGCCTGAGGTACTTTTTCCATTTCCATTTTCCCATCTGCACCTACAAAAAGAAAAACAGACTGTGGTGCATTTTTTTTCAGTGCGTTTGCAATGGCAATTGCCGGAAATATATGCCCGCCTGTTCCACCACCTGCGATAATAAACCGCCTTCCTTTTACTTTACCACTTTCCATTTGATTCATTTCCTGATTATTGTTAGGTGGTTGCTGCATTTATTACTTGTTCATCAGTTTTCGTTTCTGCCACTTTATTGAATTGCGATCCCTCCAGTTGTTCTACATTTCTTGCCACGCTTAATATGATACCTATCGACAAACATGTGAATAAAAAACTGCTTCCGCCCATGCTTACAAGCGGGAGTGTAACGCCTGTATTGGGAAACAGGTTCACATTCACAGCCATATTGGCGAGCGCTTGTATCACCAAAGTGAAACTCAATGCAAGCGCCAAAAATGCACCAAATGCAAAAGGGCATTTCCGGTAAAGACGAATACACCGGTACAGGAATAACAAATAAATGAACATGATGAACGCGGCACCAATCAAACCATATTCTTCAATGATGATTGCATAAATGAAGTCACTATAACTGTGTGGCAGAAAATTACGCTGCAAACTATTTCCCGGGCCACGGCCTATCCAGCTTCCGTTTGCTATCGCAATTTTAGCTTGATTGATCTGGTACAATTTTTCATTGTCGTAGTCCTTATTGCTGTACATGAAAGTCTGGATCCTGCTGATCCAGGTGGGTATCCTTCCGGAAGATAGAAATGCCGGTAATTTTTCCTGTTCATGTGTTTCTTTGTTATAAGTGGACGCTGCAATGCCGATCAGTAATAATAAAGGAATCAGGGCTAATGTAAGAGTCATCAAAATATGCTTTGTGCTCACCCTTCCAATAAACATGAGTAGGATACTTGTTCCACCAATCAAAATAGCTGTAGAAAGATTGGCTGGCGCAATCAATAAACAAATGATAGCAACAGGAGTTATGACAGGCAAAAAACCCTTTTTGAAATCTTTGATCACGTGTTGTTTCTTGCTGAGCAATCGGCTGAGATACATGAACAAGGATAGTTTGGCCAGATCGGAAGTTTGGAAGGTCATATTGATTACAGGCAGCTTGATCCACCGGCTTCCGGCATTCAATTGTACACCAAACATTAGGGTATAAACCAAAAGGGGTATGGATATTAAAAAAAGTATCAGTGCTACACGCGAATAGATTGTATAGTTGATGCGATGTGCAAAATAGATAATGAGTAACCCCAGCATGATGAAAGCAAACTGTTTGAACAAGTAGCTTTCTGTAGTTTTGCTGAGCCGGTAAGCAAGCGAGCCGATACTGCTGTACACCAATAACAAACTGGCAAGCGTAAGGATGATTACGATGGCCCAGATCATCTTATCGCCTTTTGTTTTACTTACCAGGTTATCGCCCATACCACTTATGCCCCGGAATGTATTATCCACAGCAAGTTCGCCTTCAGTTGCAGGACTAAACCATTGTTTAAAATAATTTTTTATCGAAGTCATGAAATTCATTGATGCTTTCTACAAATTCTTTACTGCCAGTTTAAATTGGTTACCCCTGTCTTCATAGTTTTTAAACAAATCGAAACTGGCACATGCCGGGCTTAGCAGCACAACGTCGCCTTTACTTGCAAAGTGATAGGCAGCTTGCACAGCGTCTTTAGCATTTCCGGTATTCACAATAAGGGAAACAATATCTCCGAAAGCTTCATGTATCTTCCGATTTTCTGTACCCATACATACGATCGCTTTCACTTTCTCTTTCACCAAGTCTTTCAACAAAGAATAATCATTGCCCTTATCCACACCACCAAGGATGAGGATCACCGGACTGTTTATACTTTCCAATGCAAACCAGGTGCTGTTGATATTCGTAGCCTTGCTATCATTGATGAACACTACACCTTTGATGGTGGCAACCGGTTCCATACGATGTTCGAGGCTTTCGAATGTCTGCAAAGCTTCCCGGATCTTTTCCTTTCGGATATCCATTGCCGTTGCTGCCATACTTGCCGCCATACTGTTGTATTGATTGTGTTTTCCTTTGATTGCAAAATCCTCAACGCTCATTTGCATTTCTTCATTCTTCCATTTGAGATGCATTTTAGCATTCATCAAATAGGCACCTTGTGGCAGTTCTTTACGCATGGTAATGGGAGCTTTAGTTGATTTTATCGGATAGGTTGAGAGATATTGGTTGGTGATTTCATCATCCAGGTTAAAGATGAATACATCTTCAGGTTGCTGATTTTCGGTAATCCTGAACTTACTGGCGATATAATTTTCTAACTTATATTCATATCGGTCGAGATGATCTTCAGTGATATTAGTGAGCACGGCAACATGAGGCCGGAAAGTATTGATGTCATCCAGCTGGAATGAACTCACTTCGGCTACATAAACCGGTTTGGGTTCAAGTGCAACTTGCCTGGCGAATGAATAACCAATATTCCCTACAAGAGCGCAATCGACTGCTGCATGCCTGCAGATATGATAGATCAATGAGGTGGTGGTGGTTTTACCATTGCTGCCTGTGATGGCAATAAGCTTACTGTTACCTATAAAACGGTAAGCAAACTCCATCTCACTGATAACAGGTATGCCGGCTTCACGAATCCTTTTCATCACTGGAGCTTTCTCCGGTATCCCTGGACTTTTAATGATTTCATCTGCAGACAAAATCATTTCTTCGGAATGTTGCAGCTCTTCAAATTCGATGGCAAAAGAAACCAGGTCATTTTTGTACTCCATAACAATTGGTCCGGCATCGGTTACAAACGGATCGTAACCCTGCTGCTTGGCAAGGATAGCGGCTCCTACACCACTCTCCCCAGCTCCCAGAATTACCAAACGCTTTTTCATCTTTGTAGTCTGCTTAAAATTTAAAATAGTTCTTCAATGGTATTGACGTACAAGACAACCTCTTCCTTTCGGTCAATGTTTGATCAGGATAAAATGGCTTTTCAATGGTATTAACATTTACAGGACATACTTTCCCGTTGTCAGTTACCGACAGTTTAAAAAAATGGTTCTTCAATGGTATTGACGTTTATTGGACAACTTTTCCCTTCCGGTCAATGTTCAATCAGGATAAAATGGTTCTTCAAAAGCATAGAATTTAACAGGTTAGGTAGTTTCAAAGGGTATTGTGATTTAATATTTTTACGCTACAGTTGTGTGTAGCGATATTTCTCATCTTAATTTCAAAGTCACTATCGCCATAGCCACACAAAGAATCGTGATGATCCAAAAACGCACGGCAATCTTACTTTCATGATAACCCAGTTTCTGGTAATGGTGATGAAGCGGGCTCATCAGAAAAACCCTTCGTCCTTCTCCATACTTTCTCTTGGTGTACTTGAAATAACTCACTTGAATCACTACGCTTAGATTTTCAACCAGGAATACCATACAGAAAATCGGGATCAATAATTCTTTCCTAACAATAATGGCCAATGCTGCGATGATTCCACCAAGCGCCAGACTTCCGGTATCCCCCATAAAAACCTGAGCCGGATAAGAATTGTACCACAAAAATCCTATACAAGCCCCTACAAATGCTGCAATGAAAATGGACAGTTCGCCCAGGTTGGGGATATACATGATATTGAGGTACTCTGCAAACCTGATATTGCCGCTCACATAGGCAAAAATGCCCAAACAAACCCCAATGATTGCACTCACCCCGGTTGCCAAACCATCCAGCCCATCTGTTATATTCGCCCCATTCGAAACTGCCGTAACAATGAATATCACAATAAGGATATACAGGATATAGGTGTAATCTTTCCAGCTGGCAGGCAGCAAACGGGCATAATTGAATTCATGCCCTTTCACAAATGGTATGGTGGTGATAACAGATTTCGCATCGGTAAACACCCTTTCTTTGCCATCAATTTTTACGGTATCGTATTTGATTAGTTTCCCGGCCTTGTTGTAAACCGCAGACTGATCGATACGCAACACTTCCCGCTTTACCACTACATTCTGATTAAAATAAAGGGTAGCTCCTACTATTATTCCCAACATTACCTGACCGAATATCTTGAACCTTCCCGCTAATCCGTCGCTGTCTGTTTTTTTGTAGTCAATCCCTTTTTCCTTTGCCAGACGCTTCGATCTTATTTTCAGGTAATCATCTATGAATCCTATGGCACCCAGCCATACCGTGCACAGCAACATCAGCCGTATATAAACCTTATCAAGGTTCGCGAGCAATATAGTGGGTATCAGGATGGCTAAAATCAGGATGATTCCTCCCATGGTTGGGGTACCTTTCTTTTGTTGTTCACCGGCAAGCCCGAGGTCTCTAACTGTTTCGCCTAACTGCTTTTTCTGCAGAATGCCGATGATCTTTTTGCCATATACCGTTGTGATAACAAGCGAAAGGATCAGCGCCAGCAAAACCCTGAAGGTGATGAACTGGAACAAACCGCTTCCCGGAAACCGGAAATGCTCTTTCGAAAGCCAATCAAAAAGGTGATACAACATTATTAATGGGTGGGTTTTTCAACCCTTTATTTCTTATTTCAATTTTCCTCTTACAAAAATTCTGCTCTTTACTTTTCAAGCAACTCAAACATTTCCTGCATCACCTTTTTATCATCAAAAGCGAATTTCACTCCTTTGATTTCCTGATATTTTTCATGGCCCTTTCCAGCCACTAAAATAATATCCTTCTTATTGCTCAGGCTGATGGCAGTCTTGATCGCTTCACGCCGGTCAGCAATACTGATGCATTTCTTCCTCGATACTACGTTGACACCCGCCTCCATTTCACGAATGATTTCCTGAGGCTCTTCATTACGTGGATTGTCGGAAGTAAGGATCACCTTATCGCTATATTGGCAGGCTACTTCAGCCATGATCGGACGTTTAGCGGTATCTCTGTTACCACCACATCCCACAACAGTGATGATTTTCTCCTCTCCCTGCCTGAGTTTTCGTATCGTTGCCAGCACATTCAGCAAAGCATCCGGAGTATGTGCATAATCTACAATACCTACCACACCGGCTTGCTTGCTTATCTGATAATCAAATCTGCCTTCGGCACCTGTTAGGTTACTCAGGGCCAACAACACTTCATGTTTATCTTCACCTAAACAGATGGCCACTGCAAAAACGGCCAGCAAATTATATGCATTGAACTCACCGATGAGCTTGAAATGAACTTCTGTTTCATTTACAATCAGTTGCAGTCCGTTAAGACTATTCTCTAAGATCTTTCCTTTGAAATCGGCTATAGTTTTAAGGCTATAGAAATATTTTCTTGCATTACAATTTTGCAACATGATGATACCACGTTTATCATCGGCATTACTAATGGCATATGCTTTGGGTGGCAATCCATCGAACCATGATTTTTTTACACGGATGTATTCTTCAAAACTATGATGGTAATCGAGGTGATCATGAGTGATGTTACTGAAAACCGCAGCAGCAAATTGAATACCTGCTATCCGATTCTGGTGTATGGCATGGCTGCTACATTCCATAAATACGTGCGTACAACCGGCATCCTTCATCTTACTTAACAAACGGTGAAGGCTAATTGCATCCGGAGTGGTATGGGTGGATTCCAATACCTGATCACCGATCTGATTTTGAATGGTACTTATAAGTCCGCAGGTATGGCCTCTCGATGTAAATAATTTCCAAAGCAGGGTAACTATAGTTGTTTTACCGTTTGTTCCGGTTACCCCGCTCACTTCCATAAATTCAGAAGGATTGCCAAAAAAGAGATGGCTGATGATTCCTGCTGCAAGGGCACTGTTCTCCACTTCAATATAAGTGATGTGATCAATAAGCTGATTCGGAATTTTAGAGCATACTACTGCTACTGCACCATTATTGACGGCATTTTGAATAAAATCATGACCATCGGCCTGGGTTCCCTTTATGGCTATAAAACAGGTTCCATTTTGAACTAATCTGGAATCAGATTGTAAATCATGAATATCGATACAGGTACTGCCATAAACAGCCCTGATATTCACTTTGTACAATATATTATTGAGTGTTTGCATCACTTAATTCAACATTAATAATATTTGTTGACCTTTTAGAAAAGTAGTACCGGCAACAATGCTTTGGTTCACCACTCTTCCTTTTCCTGTAACTACGGTTTTGAGTCCTTTGTTTTCCAACAGATACACCGCATCTTTTAAACCCATGCCCTTAACATCAGGTGTTACGGTGGCCTGGGTCAATGCCTGTTCAGGCGTATACATACCTGCTTCATTATTTTTGAATTGAAAAGCCCGCAGGTAACCAGAGGCAACAGCATCTGTAGCGGTGATATTGAGATAACTAAATATGGAATGCAGGTCTTGCCTGCATCCATAATAGTTATACGCTGTGGTGTCAGGGGTAATATTTCTCTGTAAGGATGGCTTACTGAGGTATCTACGATAAACGTGGTCACTAATTTTTTTGAATACACGACCGGAAACATCTGCCCCGTAAATCATCCGGGATTCATTACTATTCTGAATCACTACTGCCATGGTATATACAGGTTTTTCGGAAGGGAAAAACCCGATGAAAGAAGCCTGATAAATTTTATTGCCTTTGTTATAACCGCGGTTATCCAGCGCCGTTACTGCGGTACCTGTTTTTCCGGAGATAGAATAAGCAGTATCGAATAAGATGCGGTGCCCGGTTCCATGAGCACTATCAACCACCGCACGTAAACAGGATTTCGCCTGAAGGATAGCATCATCGCTGGCAATTTTTTCTACTAATGTTTCCGGATTGAAAGTTTTGATATCTACTCCATAATCGCGAACGGCATTTACCAGATAAGGCCTCATCATCTTACCATCATTGGCCACTGCATTGTAAAGCATGAGCATGTGCAACGGCGTAACCAGTTCTTCATAACCGTGTGCCATGAAAGGTATGGTGGTTTTGCCCCAACTTTTGCTCTTTGGTGTTTTAATAGTTGGCTTGCCCGAAGATGCCACAATATCTACACCTGTCATTTTATTGAGCCTGAAGCGGTCCATATGTTCAACCCATTTCCCTGGCTGGTCCTGATAATATTGTGTTGCCATTTTTGCAAAGGCAACATTACTGCTGCGGAGAAAGGCTTCTTTTACCGTGAGTTTTCCTGCACCAAGGTGTGAATCTTTTATCCTTAATCCGGAGAAATATTTCACACCACCCTCACAATCTACAATACTGCTATCCGTTACATATTTATCATCGAGTAAACTAAGCAGGGTTACCAATTTGAAAACTGAACCAGGTTCTGTAGCTTTCCCAATGCCATAATTAAGATCTTCATTATAGGTACCATCAGGTTGCTTACCGAGATTGGCAATTGCTTTGATTTTTCCGGTAGCAGTTTCCATAACAATCACAGTGCCATGTAAAGAATTATTGCCTACCAACATCTCCATCAGTTCATGCTCAGCCATGTCCTGGATGTAAGTATCAAGTGTGGTAATGATATCTTTCCCATTAATCGGATCTAGCTCTGCACCTTCAACAGGCATATAGGCACCGGCTGAGTATCTCATCAGCCGTTGCCCTGTAACGCCTTTAAGCAGACTGTCGTAGGTCCTTTCAAGCCCTACATTTTTGGAAGAATCCTTTCTCGATAAACCAATAGTTCTATTGGCTAGTAATACATAGGGATTAATACGTTTATCTCGGATATCAAAGATGAAACCGCTTTTGTTCCTTCCCAGGCGAACGAGTGGGAATTCACGGAATGCTTTGTAATCTTCAAATGATATTTTTCTTTTGAGCAGATAGTAACGCTCTTTGTTCTTATAAGCAAGCTGCAGTTCCTTCTTGTATTCAGCGGCCGACTTATCGCCGAAATGTGCAGCCAATGCCATACTTAAGGAATCGGCATGCTCAAGGAAACGCTTACCTCCTTTTTCACGAAGCCCATCGGCACCAAAATCTACAAAAACATCAAACACCGGAACTGAAGTACTCAGGATGTTCCCATCTTCACTATAGATACTGCCCCTTTCTGCGTTAATTGGCAGGTATTTGAGATGGAGACTATCTCCCATTTCACGCCAGAAGGCACCTTGAACACGCTGGATGTAAAAAGCCCTTCCCAGTATAAATATCCCGAGCAGGATCATGCATAAAAAGCAGAGATAAACCCTCCATAATATGTCTTTCCTGATGTCCAAAATATAACTGTTTGTTTATTGTGGTTTCACTTGATTGGTGGCATGCTATCGTATAACTTTACCGGTGGTTCTTTCATTTCCATCAATCCCATGGGCGCTACTGCTTTCACCATTTCTGTTGCCTTGCTTCTGAAAATCACTTCACTCTTGATGGTTTTGTATTCGTATTCCAATTCCTTTATGTTCTTTTCACTCGTGCCGATCCGCCGTATCAGCTTATCAGCATAATGACCGTTGTAGATGTATATCACTGCGAGAACAGAAAGAAACAGGAAGAAAGGGATATTTCTAACGATAAACCGGTAATTGAAATACCGTTTCCATTCGTTTTTATTTGATGGAAGCTGAAATGATTTTTCTTGTGTTTCACTCATGATATCGCTAAAATATTTTCTTTGCAGCAATCCGGAGTTTCGCACTCCTTGAGCGGCTGTTCTGTTTCATTTCTTCTGCCGAAGCCACTATCGGTTTTTTATTGATGATGATCAGTTCCGTTTCCGGTTTGTTTCCAAAAAGATCATCCTTGTCTTCTTCAACTCCACCATGGCGGAAAAAGTGCTTCACTATCCTGTCTTCCAATGAATGGAAACTGATGATAGCCACCCTACCACCTGGTTTCAGCACTTCAGCTACCTGTGCTAACATCTCTTTGAGTGCTCCTATTTCGTTGTTCACTTCTATACGCAAAGCCTGAAACACCTGGGCGAAATACTTGTGAGGATTGCCTTTCACCTCACCATATACCGCTTGCCTGAACTGACTTACCGTTTCGATCGGATTGGTTTTACGAATGGTTACAATCCTGTTAGCCAGTGTTTTTGCATTGGTAACTTCCCCATATCTTTCAAAAAGCTTGTGCAAGGCTGCCGCGTCATAAGTATTTAGGATATGCGCTGCTGTTAGTTGCTGCCTGGGATCCATCCGCATGTCAAGCTTCGATTCAAAACGGGTAGAAAAACCACGCTCGGGTTCGTCAAACTGATGGCTGGAAACGCCGAGATCAGCTAAAATCCCATTTACAGCCAAAACTTTATTCACTCTGAGGAATTTTTTCAGGTGACGAAAATTTTGTTGTACAAAAACCAAACGGCCATCATCTGGTAGATTGATTTTTACTGCAGCATCCTGATCGAAAACAATCAATTTGCCATCCGGACCAAGTTTTTTAAGGATGCCTCTGCTATGCCCGCCTCCTCCGAATGTGCAATCCACATATATCCCGTCTGTTTTAATTTCGAGTGCTGCAATGCATTCCTCAAGCATAACCGGAACATGATAATCAGCATCAGGTGTTGAAGTATGCTGCCCATCAGGTATGTTTGCTGAATGATTCATACCGGAAATTCTATTTTTCCTCTTTTTTCTGCATCACTTCACTTGCCAGCTCGCTAAAGGCTTCCGGTGAGATAGCATCAAAGAACTGTTGGTATTTTTCTTTATCCCAGATTTCTATCTTATTGAGAGAAGAAGCCAGGATAATATCTTTATCCAGCCCGGCATATTCCATCAAATTTTTAGGCAATAATAACCTCCCTGCACTATCCAGTTCTATTTGAGTAGCTCCGTTTAAAAAATAACGGCGGAACGACCTAACTTTGGGGTCGAAGTCGTTTAACTGGCTGATTTCCTTGAAAATAGGCTTCCAGCTTTGGAGCGGATAAAGGGTAAGGCATTTTTCAAATCCACGGTTCAACACAAACAGGGCATTGTCCCCTTCGGGCAATTGCTTCTTGAAACCAGAAGGAAGCAGGAACCTTCCTTTTGTATCAATGGTGGATTCAAACTCGCCTATAAAGCCTGTCATGAATGGGATTTGGGTTGTTTTTAAGTATTATCAACACAAAATAACACTTTTTCCCACTTTATGACACATTTTTAAAAAAAGATTTTTATCCACAGAACGAATAATGGCTGTAACTATAGCTTACATGCCAAAAATGGACATATGAGATGTGCATGAAATGTGGATAGCTGTGAATTAGGGTGGATAACTCTGGCACTTTAAGCCAGCGGCATGAGAATGGTAAAAATGGTGCCTTTACCAAGGGTACTTTCGGGCCGGATGCTGCCTTTGTGTGCTTCCACCATGGTTTTTACATAACTCAGGCCAAGACCAAACCCCTTTACATTGTGAAGGTTGCCGGTATGTGCACGATAAAATTTTTCAAAAATCCTGCTTAAGGTTTCTTTACTCATACCAATCCCATTGTCTTCAATTCGGATTCGTAACTGGTTACCGGCATCACTGGTAGTTACTTTGATCAATAACCCCATTTCACGTGAATATTTTACTGCATTATCCAGCAGGTTATTGATCAGGCTTGTAAAATGTACCTCATCTGCAAGAATCATATCTTTTGTTGCTTCCAGTTTAACTTCAACCTGGCCATTTTTTTCCGCCACTGGAAGGGCGATATTTTTCAATGCACTATCGATCATCGCATGAGCAGACAATACCTTTAGATTGAGTTGAACCTCCTGTTTATCCAGCAAAGCGGCCTGCAGAATGGTTTCCACCTGTTTGTTCATCCGCTTGTTTTCTTCTTTGATGATGCCCGTAAAATAGCTCGTTTTTTCTTTATCAGCCATCACTTTCTCATTGCGGAGTGCATCAACAGCCAGTGATATCGTAGCCAGTGGCGTTTTAAATTCGTGTGTCATGTTGTTGATGAAATCAGACTTAATTTCACTCAGCTTCTTCTGCCGCATCAGAGCACGGATGCTGATAAAAAAGGCAGTAATGATAATGATGGTAAATAAAATACTTCCTCCAATGAACAGGGATATTTCTCTGAAAACTATAGCCCTTTGATGGGGTACAATCACCATCAGGTACTCTTCCTTTGCAAGATTTTCCAAATTACTGCCCGGAGGAGGTTCAAGCGGATGGATAACCCGAACCGTACCTGCTGAGTCGATGAAATACTTAAAAAACTGTTCTGTTTCAACCTGCTCCCCGGTTAAGCTGTTATCTGTAACGGCAAATTCAAAAGGAATGCCTTTCAAAAAATTGTTGTCGAGCGCATTGCGTATGATCAGCCATATTTCATCTTTGGTGAAACGCTGTAATACAGAAGGACGAAGGATTTCAAGCTTTAATTTGTCATTCGGAAACAGTAGTTCCGATTTTTTATTCATCGAAAAAAAGCCTGTTTTGTCTTCCATCAATTTCTTCCCTGCAGAAGTAGTAGCGATGAAGATATTATCGTTGATTTGTTTTTCCTTAATTCCCTTGGCATCCCTTAACCACAACATCTGAAAAAAAATCAGGCCCAGTAAAGAGAGTAATATAAAAATGGTAATAAAGGGGAAAACTCGTTTCATAATGCCGGAAGGCTTTCAATCATTCTAAGATAGTGGATACAAAATTAACTTACAAAACCTGTATCTGATAAAACCAGTTCAATCTAATGATAATTTTAACGAAAAAAGAAAAAAAGGTTTGTTGCCTGAACGTTTATTCAGAATAGCTAACTTTAGGAATATGATTGAACTCCGGGAAGATATCTTGCTCATTGCAGAACCTTTCTTAAAGGATGAGAATTTTATGCGCACTGTTATTTATATCTGTAAACATTCTGACGAAGGCAGCTTCGGTTTCATCGTAAACAGGGTATACGAACATACGCTTGATGAATTGATCGCAGGGCTCGATGGAACAACAGTACCGGTATTTGCCGGAGGGCCGGTTCAAAAAGACACCATTCACTTTCTCCACCAATACCCCGACCTTATTCCCGGTTGCTATCCGGTTTCAGCAGATATTTATTGGGGTGGAGATTTTGAAACGGTAAAAGCCCTCCTTTGCAATAACCAACTCGATATGAAAAAGATAAAATTCTTTATCGGATACAGCGGGTGGGATAAAGTGCAACTTGAATCTGAAATGAAGGAGAACAGTTGGCTAGCGGCCACGGCTACACGTGAAATAATTTTCGAACTGCCTCATAACCAGGTTTGGAAAGAAAGTATCCGTCACCTTGGAGGGAAATACCGCATGATGGTGAACTTCCCCATCGATCCGCAATTGAATTGATCCTTAACCATCATAAACCTGCCATTGCTTTATTCCTTGTTAAAATTGCCGGCCCGCTTCGCCATGAAAATCTATTGCAGGCGGCTAAAAATAAACCATCCTGAACTTTTACAAAGTGAAGGCCCGCTGCTGATTGCAGCCAATCACCCCAATTCCTTTCTCGACGCCATCATCGTTGCTACTTTATTCAGACGACCGGTTTATTCTCTTGTAAGGGGAGATGTTTACCGCAATCCATTTTATGCCCGAATACTCAATGCGCTGCTGATGCTGCCTGTATACCGCATGAGCGAGGGGCAGGAAAATCTTGGTCTCAATTATGGCACTTTTGAAAGATGCCGGAATATTTTCCTCAAGAAAGGCATCGTACTCATCTTCAGTGAAGGCCGCAGCATCAATGAATGGAAAATGCGCCCCTTGATGAAAGGCACAGCACGCCTCGCTTTAAGCTCCTGGGAAGCCGGTATCCCGTTACGCATCTTGCCATTGGGCATCAACTATCAGTCATTCCTTTCTTTTGGCAAGAATATTGAACTCAATTTCGGAAAAGCTTTTGGAAAGGAAATTTTATTGAATGGTAACAGTTACGGACAATCGATTCAACTATTCAACAACCATCTAAAGGAAGCGCTTATAAAACTGGTAGCAAATTTCAGCACAGCAGATCATGAACACATTGTGAATCATTTCAAAATTCAGGTGCCCTTTTCTAAACGGATATTACTGTTCCCATTTTACATTTTAGGTGCCTTTCTTCATGCGCCCTTGTTTCTACCGGTAAAATTGCTTTGCCTTAAAAAGGCTTTGCACAACGATCATTACGACTCCGTGATGACAGGGCTGCTCTTTTTTGGCTATCCTATTTATCTTATCCTTGCAGGTTTAGTTCTATATGCCCTGTTTTCCTCTATAATTTTGGCCCTACTTCCATTAACCTTTCCCTTCTTGGCCTGGAGCCATGTTCAGTTAAAAAATCAATTCAGCTGGAAACAGTAATACCGATTGGACAAACAATATAGTCCAATATCGGCTATCGCCTCATTGTACTATTTGTTTGATAGCATCGGCATTTACCACTGTAAGATTTATAAAATGTTGGCATAAAATCTGAAAAAAGAAAAGGCCCGCATTCCTGCAGGCCTTCCATCATCTTAATTGTAATTTATTTTTCAATGGCACCTTCTACCAAAACAGTTGTTTTATTGTTCAGCACTTCAACAAATCCGCTCTGAATGGTAAATAATGCAGCACTGTTTTTATCCTTCAATATTTTAAGGTTACCGGCTTTAAGTGCGCTTACCAGTGGCGCATGCTTATCGAGCACTTCAAATAACCCGCTAATGCCAGGCAACTGAACGCCATAAACTTCGCCGCTGAATACCTTTTTTTCCGGTGTCAAGATTTCTAATGTCATGTTTTGTTTTTTCTTGTTGAAGTTAAGCCTGAGCAGCAGCCATCAGTTTCTTGCCTTTCTCAATAGCATCTTCAAGTGTTCCTACAAGGTTGAATGCGGCTTCCGGATATTCATCCACTTCACCGTCCATGATAGCATTGAATCCCCGGATGGTATCTTCAATTGGAACCAATACACCTTTCAATCCTGTAAACTGCTCAGCAACGAAGAAAGGCTGAGAAAGGAAACGTTGCACTTTACGCGCACGTGATACCACCAGTTTGTCATCGTCGCTCAACTCATCCAAACCAAGGATGGCGATGATATCCTGTAATTCTTTATAACGTTGTAAAATCAATTTTACCCTGTTGGCACAATTGTAATGTTCATCTCCAACAATCAATGGAGTAAGGATCCTTGAAGTGGAATCCAGTGGATCTACCGCAGGGTAAATACCCAGATCCGCAATTTTACGGCTCAATACGGTAGTAGCATCAAGGTGAGCAAATGTAGTGGCAGGGGCCGGATCGGTAAGATCATCCGCAGGTACATAAACCGCCTGAACCGAGGTGATAGAACCGTTTTTGGTAGAAGTGATCCTTTCCTGCATCAAACCCATCTCAGTAGCCAGCGTTGGCTGATATCCCACCGCACTCGGCATACGTCCCAGCAATGCCGATACTTCAGATCCTGCCTGTGTAAAACGGAAGATATTATCAACAAAGAACAAGATATCTTTTCCTTGTCCGTCGCCTTCCCCATCACGGAAATATTCAGCTAATGTTAACCCGCTAAGTGCCACACGTGCCCTTGCACCCGGTGGTTCGTTCATCTGTCCGAAAACGAAAGTAGCTTTTGATTCTTTCAAATCTTCCAAATTCACAGAACTCAAATCCCAACCGCCCTCTTCCATGCTGTGTTTGAACTTTTCTCCGTAGTTCATGATACCTGCTTCAATCATTTCGCGCATCAGGTCATTTCCTTCACGGGTTCTTTCTCCAACACCTGCAAATACAGATAATCCACTGTATGCTTTTGCAATATTGTTGATCAACTCCTGAATCAAAACGGTTTTACCCACACCTGCACCACCAAACAAACCGATTTTACCCCCCTTTGCATAAGGCTCGATCAGATCGATCACTTTGATACCGGTGTAAAGGATTTCAGAAGCCGTACTCAAATCTTCAAACAATGGCGGTTTGGCATGGATAGCCCTTCCTCCTACTTTGCTCACCTGAGGTAAACCGTCGATTGCATCTCCGGTAACATTAAACAGTCGGCCTTTGATGCCTTCACCGATGGGCATCGTAATCGGATGGCCGGTATCAATCACCACCGTTCCACGAACCAATCCTTCCGTTCCATCCATCGCAATCGTACGCACACTGTCTTCACCCAAATGCTGCTGTACTTCCAACACAAGCGTATCGCCATTATCACGCTTCAACTCAAGAGCGTTAAGGATTTCAGGAAGTTTGGATCCGCTATCAAACTGCACGTCTACCACGGCACCAATGATTGATTTTACTTTACCGGTATTGACCATAATATCTGTTTATAAAAGTGAGGTATCTAATTTGGGCGCAAAGGTAAGGGTTGGCCTTTGGAATATAAAATTGCAGGGGTACTTTTTTGAGCCTTTCAGTTGTGGCATTCTCAGCCTTGAACTATTTGTTTAACGGTTCCTGTTGGCCAGATATACCCCTGAAAGCATCACTACCAAACTTCCCCATTGCTTCCATCCTATTTCTTCTCCCAGGAATAAACCCCACATACAGGCCACAAAAGGAATGCCATAGGTAACCAGGGAAGCAAAAACAACTCCCGCCGTTTTGATGAGCTTGTAAAAAATCACCGAAGCAATAGCTGTACCCGCAATGCCAAGGAGCGCAGCATAGGCGTTCGCTTTGATAAACTCCACCTCACTGAAATCGGATGAAAAATATCCGGAAGCAGCTAAAACTATTGTTGCCGGAATAGCATTGAGTGTAAGTGCGAGTGCAGCAATTTGCAAAGATGGCACCCCATGTAGGTATTTATGCACCAAATTCACATTGAGCCCGTAACAAAATGTGGCAATCAATACATAACCTACATAAAGCAGGTTTTGATGTTCACTATTGGCAGGCTGGCTCAGGAAAAGCAGGAAACTTCCCGTTAAAGCAATCAAAATACCCGAAATCTTATTGGATGAAGCCTTTATTCCAAAAAATAATGCTCCGGTGATGATAACAAAAATGGGGGTGAGTGAATTTAAAGTGCCGGCTAATGCACTATCGATTCCCTGTTCTGCAATACAAAATAAATAAGCAGGCAATAAACTACCGAGCAATCCGGAAAAGAAAACCGGAAACCATTTGTTTTTTGGTAGGGTACTGAAACTTATAACGGAAAGAGGTATTAAAAAAAGGGCTGAAAAAATAATCCTCAATGAAGCTACCTGAACAGCAGATAAACCCCTTAAGCCGAGTTTCATCAGGATGAAACTACTGCCCCAAATAAACGACAAAGCAATAAAGATAATCCAACTGCCCAAATTTTGTTTTGCCATCAGTTCTACAATTAACCATAAAGATTGTCGAAATTTTTAATATCAGTAATTTTTTTTGTAATGTTTACAGCATGCCGTTTATTTGCCTTTATTATTTTATAACATCAAAATTAATTTTATGGGATTTTTAAAAGAGTTCAAAGAATTTGCCATGAAAGGCAATATTGTAGACTTAGCTGTTGCGGTAATCATTGGTGGCGCGTTTGGTTCAATCGTTTCATCACTGGTTGATGACATCATCAATCCATTGATACTTGCTCCGGCACTTAAAGCCGCTGGAGCTGCGGATATCGACCATCTAGCCTGGGGAGCAGTAAAGTATGGGAGTTTCCTTGCATCTATCATCAAGTTTGTGATAGTTGCGCTTGCTCTTTTTTCTATCATCAAAGCCATGAACTCTTTTAAGAAAAAAGAAGTTGATGCACCCGCACCTCCACCATCATCAACCGATCAGTTGCTCATGGAAATCAGAGATGCGCTGAAAAAATAATTAACCGGTCAATCGTTCAACAGGAATTATCATTCCTGATTATGAATCAATAGCCACAACTCAACATATGAAAAAAATCATTATTGCTTCAACCTGCCTCCTTTGGGCAAACCTAGCTATCTCGCAGGACCCAACCGTACAGGATTTAAAAAATGTCACAGAAAAAGAGATTGTAAAAGATCCTAACGATACCATTCCTAAAATCTGGAAAATTGGCGGACAATTCGGTTTAACAGTCAATCAGGGTTCACTCAGCAACTGGTCGGCAGGAGGTGATAAATTCTCCTTTTCATTGAATGCTTCAGCCAACCTCTATGCTTTTTATAAAAAAGATAGGCATTCATGGGATAACAGCTTAGACCTTGCATATGGAACGGTACAAACCACCAGTTTGGGCAAACGTAAAGCGAGTGACCGCATTGAGTTTACATCCAAATACGGATATGCACTGAGGAAAAAAGTAAACCTTGCCGGCTTATTCAATTTCCGTTCACAATTTGCCAATGGTTATGCATATAACAAAGACGTAAATGGTGCAGATTCATCCAGCCTCACTTCTAAACCATTTGCACCGATATATATGTTGTTATCACTGGGTTTAGATTACAGACCGAATGATGATTTTTCATTATTTGTATCGCCGGTTACAGCCAGATGGGTGATCGCTTCGGATAAGTTGATTGGCCCGCTTTACGGCATTGAACCCGGTAAAACAGTGAAGAATGAATTTGGCGCTTTTTTATCAGCTACTTATAACAAGAAATTCGGGAAAAATCTCCAGTTCAAAACGAAGCTTGATTTATTTTCGAACTACCTGGAAAACCCACAGAATATTGATATTTTCTGGACAAACGTATTATCTGCATCCATTACCAAATACATCACATTCAATTTGAATGTGGATATGATATATGATGATGACACCAAAAATATCGACCCAACCAAAGGCCCAGCCCCGCAATGGTTGCAATTGATGGGTATCGGATTTGCTTACCGGTTTGCGGCCAAGTAAGCAAGTGGATAAATTTACTTACCGGGCGCTTCGAAGTCGTTAACTTTGAAGCGCTTTTTTATTAAACAGTATTCACTTGAGCAATAACCTTTCTTATCAGATTAAACTCGAACAGTTTGAAGGCCCCTTCGACCTGCTGTTATTTTTTATTGAACGGGATGAGCTCGATATCTACAATATTCCGATCACTAAAATCACCAACGATTTTTTGGATCATATTCATCAAACAGAAAAGTTGAATATTGAATTGAGCAGTGAGTTCATCCTTTTCATCAGCACATTGATGCGGATCAAAGCCAAAATGCTACTTCCCAGAAAAGAACTGGATGCTCAGGGAAATGAGATAGATCCAAGGATGGAACTGGTTGATAAAATCCTTGAATATAAAAAATTCAAAGAAGCCTCAGTTCGTTTGGCAGAGATGGAGGCGGAGCGGATGTTGATGGCTAAACGGGGCAATTTACTGAAAGAGATGGCGCAGATTGGGGAAGAAGCTGGTGAAGGCACCGAAATACAAACGGTGACCATGTTCAAGCTGATGAAAGCTTTTGAAAAAGTTATCCAGCGGATCCAGCAACGCAACAACCGGCCTGTGCATACCGTAGTGCAATACAATTATACCATGGAAGGTTGCCGTGATTATATGCTTGAAATGGCCAGCCGTGAAAAAACACTTTCCTTCGAAAAGATATTTGAAGTTTGTGAAAACCGAATCCATGCCATTTTTCTTTTCCTCAATATGCTCGAACTGGTACAACAGCAATTCATGTTCATCCTGATAGGCGAAGGCCGCAATAATTTCATCATCGAATACAATGAAAATCGGGAAGAACAGGCTTATCATCCGCTAACTGATGAAGATTTCAAACACCTGAACTAAACTGATTATTTGCTCACTTACCTTGCCATGGCTGACAAACTTTCCGTTTCAGGATAAAAAACTGATTGGCATATATTTTGATGTTTAAACATTGATTAAATTAATTATTATGCAAACGATTTTACACAAAGCCGGCGAAAGAGGCAGTGCCGATTATGGTTGGCTAAAGCCCAATTATTATTTTAGTTTCTCTCAGTTTCACGACCCCGCCAAAGTGCATTTCGGTATGCTCAGGGTATTGAATGATGATTTTATTGCAGGAGGCGGAGCATTCGGCACCCACCCGCATGATAATATGGAGATCGTAACCATTCCATTTACCGGTGCATTGAAACATAAAGACAATACCGGAGGCGAAGGCATCATCAAAGCCGGAGATGTTCAGATCATGAGTGCGGGTACAGGCATCCAACATTCGGAAGCGAATGCATCGGCAACAGACCCGGTTACGCTATTTCAGATCTGGCTGTTTCCAAAATTGCGCAATATCAAGCCGCGTTACGATCAACGGAGTTTTGATGTAGCCGGCAGGAACAATCAATGGCAAATCATCGTATCACCACTTGAAAAAGATGATGCTTTGTGGATCAATCAGGATGCCCGATTCGCGTTAGCCAACATAACGGCAACAAATACCCTGAAATACACCCCTGCTTTCCCCGGCAATGGCGTTTATCTGGTAGTAATCAAAGGTAAAGCGGAAGTAAACGGACAAACCTTATCTACCCGGGATGCTTTGGGTATTAGTGATATGCTTTCATTTGATGTTACAGCAATTGAAGATGCGGAGTTGCTGGCTATTGAAGTGCCGATGGGGTGAGAAGTAGTTTAAAGTTTAAATCGTTTAAGGTTTAACGTTATCAGGCTCACTTCTCAGCACCGTCTCCGGCACTGACCAATCTGAATATTGAATAATGAACAAGGAATACTGAACAAGGAATGTTGAATGATGAAGTTGGGAAGTGCCGTCTACTTGCGTCAAATACTTCCACTTCTCAGCACCGTCTCAGGCACGCGACCTCACTTCTCAGCACCGTCTCCGGCACGGGACGTTGCTGACCAATCTGAATATTGAATAATGAAAAAGAATACTGAACAAGGAATACTGAACAAGGAATGTTGAATGATGAAGTTGGGAAGTGCCGTCTACTTGCGTCAAATACTTCTAACCAAAAACCTTGTACCCAAAACCATCTTCCTTACTTCAAGGTTTTAATCAACTCATCTTCTCTTGCTGCTTTTATGGCCACCACCGTATCTACCACTTCATTCGGAACGGTTGTAGATAAAACATATTGCTGCACTTTCCATTGGTTATTATGAAAAACCAACACGCCGGAACCACGGCAGATTTTCATCGAAGTATTCAGCAATTCATCAAACCAGGCGATGTCTGTGTGATTGCCAAAATAAATATGCCTTTGCAATGCCGTAAACTTCCAGGTTCTCTTCTTTTCAAAAAATGGAGCCGACCATTTACGGAACGAATCCTTATCCCAATGCTCAGTAGCATCCGTGCCGATAAAAATAGCATCGCTGGTGAAGTAATTGAAATAACGATCTGCATCAGCATTAGCTGCAGCTATATTGAACGAATCTAGCATGGTTGCAATAGCTTTTGTTTGCGTCGCCTTATAGGTGTCATCTGGAATGTTCACTTTAGCAGCTTTATCCTTACAGGAAGAGACCACAATCAGTGAAAAAATTAAAACAGCAGTTACTTTGTTCAAGGTGTTTGGGTTTTGATTAAGAAAAATAAAAAAAATATAACTACGAAAAAGCATCACACATGCTGATCTATCAAAATCATATTGCCATCCGGGTCGGTGAGCATCAAACTGGCAGGCCCGGTAGTTTCTTCCGCAGCTTCCGATACCAAACTGATTTGCTTTTCTTTTAAGGATTTTTGAATCTCACGTACATCTGTGAATCCTTCAACAAGCTTTGCATTTTCATCCCATCCCGGATTGAATGTGATTATGTTTCCCGTAAACATTCCCTGAAATAAACCCACCAAAGCATTGCCATTTTTCATAATGGCATAATTGGATCCGGGCGGTTCAGCAAAACAAACAAAACCTAGCGCTTGATAAAATGTGATGGAAGCCTTAAGGTCTTTAACACTCACGCTTAAAGAAAAGGCTCCCAGCGAACCGGTGGATGTTGACATATATTATGGCTTTTGGTTTCTGGTACTAAATGTAATAAAATAAGGAAGAGAATGCATCGGCAATTCAAAAAAAAGAATTTTAAACAGAACTTACTCATACATCCGCATTAGCAATTTACCCTCCGTAAGATAATTACCTAGCCGATCCAAAAAATAAGGAGCCACAGTAGGGCATCCCAAACTGACACAAATCGTTTCTGGGGCAACCTCTTTTGAAGGTACACAACTATGTGCATGTAATACAACAAACCGTTCAAACGCCCGGCTATTAGTAGCATTTAATCCATGTAGTTTATATGCCAATCCAAAACGCCCCTGATAGGAAGCCCCGACTGCATAAATACCCAATGAACTAGCATTGCTCCCAGCTTCGTTCGAAAAAATGGCAGCCTTTCCAGCCACATCACTCCCGCTACCGTGTGTAACCAACCCGCTCACCAAAACTGAATCCTTCTCCATATCATACACAAAGAACCGGTTTTTGCCTGAAGGTATTTTAAAGTCAATAAGAAAACAATAACGCCTGTTGTAGCCCTCTCCTTTAGCCAAATGCTTCAATTCTGCTGCCATAGCTGCTAGTCGTATGCCAGAATTTGGGTGATTTTTTATCGGATGATGAGATAAAATAATGGGTGCCGGTACATTGTTTTTAGCTTCTCTCCCAATCAAGAGCAAAAGGAAGGTGCCTGCTAAAATGAATAATAGGAAAATGATTCTTTGTAGCATAAAAAATGCGTTCCTCTTGAGATGAGGAACGCACATTTTTCCATAACTATTTTAGAAAAAAAAGACCTATTATCACATAACTGCAAGCGTTATTTAACGGCAATTACTGGAGCCAAAGCAAGTTCCCGTAAAACTTCAGCAATAGCATTCGCATCAATCCCGATCTCTTCGTAAAGCTGTTTGGGGGTACCATGTTCTACCAGCCTGTCTGGAATACCCATGATACGTACATCTGCTTTGAAACCATGCTCGTTCATGAACTCAAGTATTGCAGATCCGAATCCGCCAACAACTGTTCCATCTTCAACAGTGATGATCTTATGATAACGGCTGAAAACTTCATGTAATAATTCTTCATCCAACGGTTTCACAAATCGCATATCGTAATGAGCAGGGTTGATCCCTTCTGCACGAACATCCCTGATTGCTGAGGCTGCAAAATTTCCCGGATGTCCAAAACTTAAGATAGCGATATCCACACCGTCTTTCAATTTACGCCCGGTACCCACTTTTATTTCCTTCATCTCAGTACGCCATTCGGGCATCACACCTTCTCCACGTGGATAACGGATCACAAAAGGCAACTGGTTGCTTTCTAACTGAGCAGTGTACATCAAATTACGCAACTCCGATTCATTCATTGGCGCACTCACAATCATATTGGGAATGCAACGGAAATAAGCAATATCA
>Ga0164293_10000350_pt1 | contig 35453 bp, 42 predicted proteins | sample GEODES118metaG_FD_111487 | JGI IMG/M metagenome (GOLD analysis project Ga0164293, IMG submission 111487) | Eutrophic lake water microbial communities from Lake Mendota, Wisconsin, USA - GEODES118 metaG | ecosystem: Environmental > Aquatic > Freshwater > Lake | place: USA: Lake Mendota...
TCATTTGATAACTTCTTCCAATCCTTAACATCTTCCGCCATTGGCACTTCTGTGTGTAGCCAATGTGACTGTTCGTGTTTGAGCCAAGCATCATATGCCCACGGATAATTGAAAGGCTTAAATGAGTTTCGTTCATCTGTCAACCTGGCCACAACCTTTTTAATCATTAAACCACTCCGTCAATTGTTTTTTGGTTTTCATACCTATTATCCTTTTCATTTCAATATTTTCATCCATCATAATCAATGTAGGTACCGACCGAATACCATATTCAATAGCAAGTTCTGAATGTACATCAATATCTATTACTTCAATTGGAAGACCAAAATTTGATTCCTCCAATTGAATTGATAGTGCTTTACAAGGTTGACACCAAGAAGCCGTAAATCTCAAAATCTTTTTCATTTTAATTGCACCAAGATTGTTTTGCTTCCCCGTAATATTCACGAGCGTAACCATTTTGAATTAACATTGTTCGGAGGCTTTTACCATCGAGCAATACATCGCCCAGTACACGACCACCATATTTGTCCCAATCCATTAAAATTACTTGACGACGAGTTGCCCCGTTGATTTGTGCCTTGGTGAATGCAGAAGCTGCTTGACCTCTTGCTTCTTCACTTGGGCAACCTGCGCGGAATCCTTTTTCAGGTGTATCAACTCCAAATACTCGAATACTGAGTTCTTTCTTGAGTGGGTCCGGAAGGAAGTTTGCTTGAAACGCTACTGTATCCCCATCAATAACTCTTGTAATGACTGCATCATATGTGACGCCGGGTTTTTGCTTCTGTGCAAAAGATATTGTTGCCAACAATGACAACATCAAAATTGTTAATAGTTTTTTCATTTTCAATTCATTTTTCTGTTTTTTCGTACATGAAGGTATCGGTGTCACCTAAAGCCCACTTTGCTTCAGTTTCTACTGACCATCTTTTGGTTGATGCTTTAAAATCAGGATATTTCAACTTACTAGGATTGCTTGATGGTTCAAGTATGAGCATTCTATTGTTTGGTTGACATGCGAACTGACCATTATCACATTTAATAAAGTTATATGATTTGTGATCTTCAACATCCTCTGAGAAACCGGTATCTATAACGTTAAAATCTGGGTGTGCCGAATCCACTGTGAACAAATATTCACCATACATCCAACCACCAGATTTTGTTTTGAATTTACACCTCATAGATTGAAGTTGTGCCTTTTTCAAAACAGTAATATCATAACTCAAACAGTCCCATAATTGCAATTGATCGAGTGGTAAAGGTTCACCTTCAATTGGTTTCCAGCAGTATGCGCTAATTGGTAATTTGTCGTACAATGCGCCATACTCATTCAAATATGATTCTATACGAAATGCCTGACCTCTTAATGATTTTATACTGACCCACCAACAAAGTTCAAGTTCTCCATGACCCTTCTCAAAATCATAGAGAAACTCTTTGCGAACAAAACATTTGACTGTGGGTAAATTAGCTATAATGTGTGACATAATCAACCCTCACATGCGATACAATCATTACCTTCTGCAATTGCAGTCATATCAATCTCTTTAATCACATCACGTTCAATACGTCTAGACACCTTATCAGCTTTACCAATCTTTTCTGACCGGCAGTAATATAATGTTTTCACACCTTTTTTCCATGCCAAGAAATGTATTGCATGTATATATTTGATATGGGAATCAGGTCGGAAGAACACATTCAGTGATTGTGCCTGGTCAATGTATACTTGACGGTCAGCAGCATGTTCAATGATCCAACGTTGGTCAATCTCCATCGAAGTTTTGAACACCGCTTTCGTAAGTTCATCCATCCAAGTTAAATGTTGTACCGAACCATCGTTTGCAATGATAGATGACCAAATATCGTTGTATTCATTTCCACTGATCGAAGCATTCTCATCTCCATACTGAAGATATTTTCCAATGACTTTATCGAGCCAACGGTTCTTATTCATAAATGAGCCAGATAAAGTGTCCTGACGGTATGCATTAGCACGATAAGGCTCGATAGAAGGGCTAGTATTTCCCATGATGATAGACGAAGAAGCATTTGGAGCGATAGCCATAAGATGACTAAAACGCTGACCAGTCCCCCTAGCATCGGGTGCCTCACCACGTTCAGAACCGAGTTGAAGATTCGCTTCATTCAATTTACTCCTGATATGTTTGAAAATTTGTTTGTTTAAAACTTTGGCCATCACACCTTCAAATGCTACATTGTTCTTTTGGAGAAAAGCATGAAAACCGAGGGCACCAACACCAATAGAGCGTTCCAACTGAGCAGAATATCTTGCTCTTTGTATGCTATTAGGAGCATTATCAATGAAATACTGAAGAACGTTATCGAGCATCTCCGCAACGTCCCGAAGAAAGGTTGGATGATCTTTCCAATCATCATAATACTCCAAGTTCAGTGACGATAGACAACATACGGCAGTCCTTTTTTCATTGGTTGGAAGAATAACCTCGGAACATAGATTTGATTGGTGAATTTTTAGACCCTTATCTTTCAAGAACTGTGGCATTGCACGGTTGCTTGTGTCGATGTAGTGTATGTAAGGTTCACCTGTGTGCATACGAAGTTCGAGAATTTGCTGCCAAAGATGTTTAGCAGAAACTGTTTCCCGCACTACTCCTGAATGTGGATCAACTAAATCCCAGTCATCGGTTGCATTAGTATCAAGCATACACTTTTCGATAATTTGCATGAAGTTATCGGTGATATTGATGCCGTGATGGAGGTTCAAACAACGAACATTGGGATCACCGGTTGCCTTCCTCATTTCCAAAAATTGAAGGATATCAGGATGAGAAATATCAAGATAGGCGGCATAAGAACCACGACGAGTGCGGCCTTGACGATAAGCCAAAGAAGATGCATCATAAATTTTAAGATGTGGCATAACACCAGTAGACTTATCATCGGCAGAGCGAATGCCAAAACCAATGCCCACACCACCACCGAACATAGAAAGCCAATTGGTTTCAGATAAGTTTGCAACTAATCCCTCCGCAGTATCTTCAACATAATTGAGAAAACATGAAATAGGTAAGCCACGCTTACTACGCCCAAAAGAAAGAATAGGTGTAGAATAAGACAACCAATGTTTGCTGCTATAATCGTATAAAAGTTGAGAGTGCAACGGATTGCTGCCGAACGCCGATGAAACGAACGCGAATCGTTCCTGCGGTGAGGTTTCATTGTCTCGCATGTAGGACTCTTTAAGTCTTTTAATTCCAAGTTCATCGAATAACTTGTCCCTTTCTAAATCAATTTCGATATCCATATATTGCATTTTCATACCTGTTCTTTTAATATTTTTTCAATGTCTGGCGGAGACCAATCTTCAGGTTTCAAAACTTTACCATCCACTCGCTTTAAAACTTTACCTGTCGAGGAGATTTTACTCAGATTACTTCTGGAGACTTCATTCCAAATTTCTTGCTGTGGAAGTTGTAATGTATGTTCAAGACCTTCAATTACCCATTTCAAATCTGCACACCCATCAGCAATTTCAACCATATCTTTTCCAAAGTATGCCCTCATCAATTCGTCAAATTCTTCACGAATCAAACGGCGATATAGATCAGCTTGGCTGCCAAATCCTACTTCTGTTTGATCACATGCATCCATGAAAATCTTTACATCATTATTACTGTTCATTGGTATACTCCTTAATCATTGGGAAAATTGGTTCAATTGCTTTTGCACATGCGATTGCAATTTCTTGGTGTTCTTTTTGTGTACCATTAGCTGACCTCAGTTGTATATAGTGAACCCAGGAACGGAGAGTTCCATTCATGTACATACGAGATTTAGTCATACCTTCCGGTAAAATTACTCTTGCTTGTTCCTTGGCAATTCCGTTTTTAAGTGCCCATGTATAATATGTTTTTACATTCTTTGTAATTTGGTCTTGATAGTATTTCCACTTATCTTCAACTGGAGTTCCATCCGAATCTTTTCTTTCATCCATTTCTATACTATTCTGTCTATTCTTAGTATCTTGAAGTCTAGCTTCACGAGTAACAAAACCTAGTTGATATGCATCAGCATACCGTTGAGAAAACTCTTGGAACGAGAAGGAACGATGACGAAGAATCTGTCTAGCAATATCACGAGTAGTATCAATCTCCAAGCACACAGAAACCATTTCTAGAGGCGACCAGTGCTGGTTCTTAATCAGATACCGCACCAATTTCTCCGAGGTTTCCATATTCATCTGGTTTGAGGGATTTGAAACACGGGCAGTGAATGCTATTTGGTCAAGTAAATTCCAACCTTCTTTTGTTTGTGAATAGTTAATTAATTTTACCGTCATATTTTCTTCCATTGTATAAATTCCATTTTTGCTCTCAAGTTCACAAAGGTGTTCTTGTCTATAATATCGACGAGTTCTTCCTGAGTAAAACCCGATAGAATCATATCATTAATATCTTTTTCTTGCATCATTTCCGGCCAGATGCAAATGTTGAAGTGTTCCTCAATCGCTTTATCCATGAGTCTGCAAATATCTTTATTCCTAGGTTCATTATCAAATACTAGGGTTATTTTATCTCTCCCAATGTATTTTACCGCATTTGCCAAATTGGCATCGGCAGTTGCTACTGCATTCGGTAAAAATAAAGAATCGAGTGGACCTTCAGTTACATAAACTTTTTCTTGTAGTTTAACTTTATTGAGGCCGAAGATTTTTATACTTTCTTCCGCAATCTTAATTGTGATATAACGAATTTTCGAATCACCTAGGGTTCGACCTTGAATTGCAAGTAATGAACCGTCAACATCATAGAAAGGAATAATCAACCTAACATCATTTTCCTTCAGTTCTTTTCCATGATCAGGAAGTAATTCATCAATAAACTTCTTAAAATCGTTTGTATAATAAAGTGTATCATATGTATCCGAAGGAAGTTTTCTTCCTATGCAATATTGAACCGCATAGTGGTCTAACTCCAGTTCGGATATTTTAGGTAGATTGATTGGTGTTTTTTTCTTGGAGAATATTGGTGCTTCGAACTTCATTTCCGGAACAACAGACTTCCGAACTATTGCGTTTGTGGCATCTTTCTCTGCATACATTTCCATTGAATATTCTTTGACCATATTTCCATCAAGAAGTGAAATGAAATTGTACATTGTGTGACCAACGCTACAATTCTGACACTTATAGAAGTAATCGTTCTTTTTGCGGTAGATATAACCGCGAGCTTTGTGTAGGTGTTTCTGTGAGTCGCCACAGAACGGACACCGGAAATTGTATAAGTCTTCCTTTTTTTGGGTGAACCTACCTAATTTCGGTGATAATAGTTTGAGAAATTTTCGATCAATAAAAACGGACATAACAAGTTGGCATGATATATAATTATGTCATTATAACACATTGTTGGATGGAGTGCAACACCATTTTAGGTAATTATCAAAGAAAGGATAAAATTTTATCTGAATGTCCTGCAAGCCAACCTGCGGCAGCAATACCACCGGCAATCATGTATGTCCATTTTTCTTTTAACTTTTTCAATTCGGAAAGGTCTTTGGCAAGTGCATTGTGTTGGATACAAGATGCACCATACATTTTTTCCAATTCAAATTTAAGTTCATCCCGCGTTTTGTCTAGGCAATCGTGCATCTCTTTAACATCAATTTTAAGGTTGTCTATTTTTTCGTTGATGTTTTCCACTTTGGTTTCCACAATACCAATTCTTTCGACTGTAGTTGACATTTTACTTTTTCTCCGGAACTTTTGTTCCTTCTAGTTTCTTGTGTATTTTGATAGTTTTACATTGTTCTTTTTCTTTGCCGGTCTTGACATCTTTTGTGGTAACACATACCTTCTTAGTTTCTGGTTTCTCGGAGGCGCAGGCCGGAGTATACATTATGAGTGTAGAAAAGGCAATAGTAATAACGGTGTAAATTATTCTCATATGTTTATTTATTATAGTAAAGGTTGAACTGCTGGAGAGGGTGCTGGTTTACCACCAAAACCAGATACAATTGTGGGACTTTGTTGTGGTTGATACGTTGGAGTGAAATCAGTGGTGGCTGAAACTGCTGGTGTTGGTGTGTATAATGGTTGTGATACATTACCTGCGGTTCCAGCAATTTTTTCTTGTGTGCGGCCGAAGGCAGCAATACCGAGTACAGCACCCATTGCAAGATGAAATAATCCAGCGCCTTGAAGTGTAATTGGTTGCCATTGGCTTGAAACACTAGAATGCGTCATTGCTTGCAGTAAACTCCATAAAACTGGAAATATAACAAAATCACACGTACACACAATCATGTACATCCATCCCATTGCAGGACGCCATTTAGTTTGCATCCAGCCGTCACCTTCTACTACATCTTTTGTTTCGTCTGCCATGTTTACTCCCTGATAACTTTGTTTGCTGCGGGTTTTCTTATTGGTGTTTTTTTAGCAACTATTATAGTAGATTTTTTATTCACCACTTCTTTATGCTTGATGACCATTACTAATAAAATTAAATTTAAATTTATTATAATAATCATTATCCAGGCTGCTGTCATATAAAACAAATATTCTGAATGCAATCTGTTGACCACCATTATATAAAATTCATCAGTGGTGTTTACAATTTCTTTCTTATGTGTTTTGTAATCATCACCAAACATCAACATCTGTGCTGCTGTATAATGATGTGTTTGTATTTCAAAATTTAATTCTGGTTTGCCTTTGCCAATCCACGCAAACGCTTCAACTTCTAGTTTAGCAAGAGTGTTACTTAATTCTTCTGCTTCCAATAACTTATTCAATTCAGATTGCAAAAAGGGCACTTCTTTCACTCTAACTTTAAATGATTTTATAATACCCTTTTCATCCGCCAGTTCTCCATTGCGTATTTTGAGAACATTATTAAACTCTGTTCGCCATTGTTCGTTCTTGGTTGTTACAAAAAATCTAGCGTAATTAGTTAAATCATCGGATGACTTAGCCATAGCACGACTAAGTGAAGCAGTATGATTAAGGGTAGTTAATTGAGTTTCTGCACTTTTGAAGCAACTAAGTACGACCAAACTGCTTAAGAATATAACCACTGCAATAACATAGGGAGTTCTCTTGTATTCTAAAATCTTATCTAATATTTTCATGTTAATGCTTTCATTATTAATCCCAATACTTGTTTTACTTCTGCTTGATAATTTGTAAGGATAATCATACTTAAACCTAAAGCCGCAGTCGGCAAATTTTTTGTTGAAGGTGCCGCCGGCTCAATCGTTTTTCGTTTAATAGTAACTTTTTTTGTTACCACATTATTCTCCTAGAACATGTAGTGCGTGTTCATAATGTTTAATTCTGTCTTCAAGTCCAATCGTACCACCATTAATAATCTTTGTCATTTTGACAATATCGCCGGCATCAGCCCACTGATTTATATTATTAGTTTCCCAAAACCAACATGCCGATTGAGCGGCACCTTCAAATGTAGCAAGAAAATCTGATGCTTCTTCAGCGGTTATTTCGAGAGATTTTGCAAACCAGGTGTAATTGTCTTTACCTGTTAATTGTATCAATCCTCGACCGCAATATTTGTAACCGTCCCCGGATTGTTCATCACCATTGCCCATTCGATTTGCATACACACGATTTGCAATTGCAGCCTGCTTATTTGGCATCGAACAATATGCACGAGCAAGTTCATCAGAAGGAAAATACTTTGGAAAAATCTTACGCAGAGTTTCTGGGCGATAGTTCAGATTTTCTTTGAGTGTTGTAAAACCTCCAGATTCATGAGAACACTGAGCAATGAATGAAGCAATTCTTTCTGCTGTATCTATACCGTAATCAGGTAGAAGTTTTGATAATGCATTAAACCAATGTTCAACATGTGGATTTTTTGGAATTAATTGTTTTAATTGTTGTAATGTTAATTCCATGATACACTCACTTATTAAAAATTAATTGTTGTTCTCTGACCCAAGATTGTAATGATTTTAATTGTTCGGCAACTTGGTGATAGGTGTTGTAGTTTGTGACAACGGTTTCGGCAACTCCAGAAATTTTAACTTCGGAGGCTCTTGCATCAACAGGTCTGGTGGTGTCGGGAACTTCATTACGACTGGCACTGTCGTGGAGCAAGACGAAACCATTAGGCACATCACACATAGAATCGTCATTCTTTGTAATATAAATTGGGATTTCTTTAATAATAACATCACCTGTCTCCTTGACAACTTGTATCTGTTTTACATATTTCGTGACAACTTTTACTGTAACTTCGGCCGCCACTATTTCTTTTTGTGCAACTTTAGCTTCAGCTTCTTTCACTTTTAATTCCCACTCGGCTTGATTAGATAATCCACCCTCCATGTACAGGGAGAATGATACTATAGCAATTGATACTACCTGAACTATAGATTTATATGGAATAGGCAATAGACATGCGAACACACCCACAAAACCAATAAGTGTTAAGATATGGAAAAAATAAGCAGGAAGAAAACTAAGTAGCCACATATCACATCTTCGGTGGTGCTCTATGTGACATTGGTTGAATTATAACCGCCCTTTTCTTCTTGAGATTTACACCAGGTTCTCCACCCTTTTCACCAGTACCTGCAATTGCTCCAGATGAAACGGCATTAGTTGGTCCGGGTGCTGAAATTCCACCACCCATATCTTCTCTGAATTGTTTAAATGTTTTAATCATAGATTCCTCAAAATGTCAGCGACAGCCATATCTAGGAGTATATCGGAAGAAATTATATCTCTCCCGTTTATACCTTTAACCTTTACTGGCATGTAGTTTAGGTAAATTAGAAAAGTTTTTAGAACATCAAAATCGGATTCGTCTACTCTGTAAAACAAAATTCGTGTTGCTGGTTCTGCACCAAATACGTTATATAACAATATGATATGATTTAAAATCAATCGCTCTTTTAAATCTCCAGATAATTTATATCGCCCAAACAATCTCTTAAGATATTTTGTGCGTTTTAAATCTCCTTCAAACTCACTCATTATACAGTGTGGAGAATTATAAGCCTTTACTGCATATAGTAAAAAATTGTCACCATTCAAATCATCGAACATTATTAGTAATCATAAAAAGACCCACCGAAGTGGGTCTATATTAAATAATAACTGCGCCGTTGCCGGACATACTGCCTGCCGCTACCAATGTTTCATATTGTGTACGATTAGCACGACCACCAATTGTGAGTGTAAATGCGGCATTTCCACTTACTGGTACGGCAGTTGGTGTAGTGAGATATAGTCCACCAGAATTCAATGTAACTGATTGAATAAGTCCATTAGTCGCAACAGCAACAGTAGCATTAGCGACCGTGCTACCTGTTCCACCATCAGCAAATGTTACAAAACTGTTTGTTCCATAAGAACTTGCATTTGCTGATATTGTTAGAACCGCGCCCATGCCGGCAGTTCTTTGTACCCAACCAGCATGTGCCATTTTGCCTGCGGCAGGTGTTACTTGTGTATTTGATGCTTCTTGTGTATCTACACCGTAAACACCAATGGCCTCAGAAAATGCTTGTGCTACGTTAGCGTTAGCAAAAATTACGTTAGCATTTGCGCGTGTTGGTGCTAAGTTTAAAGCAGTGCCTGCATAAATTGGTACACCGGTGTTTGCATCGGTCATTGTCCATAAAGATGTTGACATTTTTAATTTCCCCTTAAAAGAATTCTATTTACTATTTATTAAACGTTTGGTTTCATACCATTCGGACTATTGATTTTTGTCCTCAAGACAGGTTCAATTTCTACTGTATCACGAGGTTTGCCTGTCATAGTTTTTCCACCTTTTAAGGTGACCTTGGCGGTAGTTTTAATTTCTGGATCGGCGTCTCCACCCTTCTCAGACTTTTCCCAATCGTAAGTTGTTTCGTTCACTCGCTTCTTGTGAATGGCTTTAACCATTTTAGCAGCATTTGATATTTTTTTTGATTCCATAGCTTTGACTGAATGTGTTGCGGCCATTGGTGAGTCTTCGATTCCGTAGATACCTTCTTGTACAGTATCTTCTTTGACGGACTTCCATCCACCACCTTTTGATTTATACCATTTTGATGCCCAGCCGTTGGCGTATGCAGAAGGATAAACATCAAACTTGGAACGGGCCATAGATTTTGCTCTAGACCAGAGTGTAGGATTTGTTGGACTGTTTTTTTCGTCAATCTGTTCTACTTCTTCATTTTTAGGAACGCAATTAGGAACCATTTTGCCGCCCTTCATTTTAGTACCAACTTGCTTGTGTGTATCCCAGCAAGCCTCATCAATTTCGTCTTCACTTAGCTTACCTTTTCCATAGTTCGAAACATTGACAGGTTTGCCGCCTTTGCCGGCTCGATCAGAAACAGGATCATTTTTACGTTTAGTAGCAACGGCCGCCGCTCGTTCACTTTTACTGAGTTCACTGCGTGTTTTTTTAGACATGCATTTCGGCTTAGGTTCACCAGGTTCCCTAGCACAAGGTCCTATAGCTTCACCTTTTGAGTTGATTCTTTTCCAATCACCTTCAGGATTCGTTTTACTAAACCATTTGCGTAAATCTTCCCTCGCAAGACCAATCGTATCAGAATCCATATTGTCTGGAGTCTTCTTCAACTCAGACAATGGCTTTTCATATTGCTTGCGGAGTGCCTTTGTGACACCACCGATAGCTTTAATGCTCTTGAGTGTTCCCTTCGGAGTCATTCCTCTGGAAAGTCTTGAAGGATCAGCAATCTTGTTAACATAAGACTTCAAGGTATAGTTAGACAACTCATCGAGTTGGTTAATTTCCTCTTTGATTGCTTTAATCTTTACTGCTTGGTCATAATGATCCATCGTCAATACACCTTCGGTCCTGAGTTCGATTAGATTTTCAACAACACGGTGTAAGTCCATGTCAGTCTTAACATCTTCACGAATGAATTCTAGTACACGAATAAGCAATGGAATGTCCATAGAAACAACGTCTTTAACATCAGCTTCTTCTTTGACAGTTTTTTTCTTAGCTAATGGTGCAGTACGTCCTGCTGGAGTGATACCATCATCCCAATCGTCGGCACGTTCACCCATACCAGAGGTTTCTTTTATTGCTTCTGCATGGTGTTTAGATTTAAATATTCTATATTCAGAGGAACGAGAATAAGCCTTTTTTTGATTTCCGTCCATTGCAAGTGGATTCAAACCTTTTGCTTTGATGAAAGACATTAGATGACCAGTTCCAGCTTCATTAACGAAACCGTGAGAGTCATCACAGATGCAAGGATCAACTTGGCATTCGGCACAAATCAAAGATTCATTGTTTAATCTTTTTTCTGCACGATTCAAACCAATGCTTCTCATTGAAAATTTATGACCTGCTTTATTTGCAGATTTTGGGTCCTTGTCTCTTATACCTTTAGCGATAGTGGTAAATTGTTTGTCTTGATCTTTCTCGGCTCTGCCAACGTAAGAAATAACAGTATCTCTATTCAATTCATCTAACTGGCCTTCCGCCACACCTTTCTCTGGTTCTGTTGGTTTGGGTTTCTTTCTGGAACTATCTAACCAAGGATACTTGGAGCCTTCCGCCACACCTTGCTCATTAAATCTTGTATCATGTTTCATTGCAAGTGCATCATTTGTACGAGGATCATCAATAAACTTTAAGTTGTAATCAGGATGTTTCATTATCTGTGTATTGATATTGTATGCTTGAGTGTGATGATGCTGTGCCTTTTCTTTGTTACCTCTCTTTAGATATTTTCTTGACAGTTCAATGTGATGTTGATGTTTTGATTTCAAATCATCAATTGCTTCAATTTCCTCATTTTTAATATCTTGCTTACTCTTGTCGAATACATGACCCTGCTTAAAACGCTTGAAAGCATCCGAGCGAGAATAAGTGGAAAGTTTTGCAAATGGCATAAACTTAGGATCGTAACCGAGCGACTTAATGTAGTTAAAAAGAATCTTGTTGTTGGCCTCATCCAAAGATTCTTCTTCACTCAAACCTTTTGAATTTTTGATAGGCGCATCAGACTTAGCGGACCAAGGTTCCATTGGGTCAAACTCATTGGCGAGTTTACCCATCATGGATTCTTTTTTGACCCTCACCAGGTCTTTAATCATTTTACCTTGGTTACTCATGTTTAGTCCTTTTTAGCCTGCTTTGTGGCCGTGGCATACATCACAGATTTAGCATCTTTACCGTAACGTGCCTTGAAACCGGCTAGGTTCTTTTTCATAGACTTAACATTAACTTCAACTGCATCTTTTTCCGCAGGAGATAGTGTACGTTCATCCAGTTCAGTTTCTTCTTTCATTGTACGACCAGAAGTCTTAGCAATCTTTGAAGAATATGTGTTCAATTCAAAAGGCTTCTTGTCACCACCGCGGTTATAGATTTGCATATGAACCATATGCTTTCCACCATTTTCATCGGTCGCAGGAAGACTATGGCTAACGGATACACCTTCGGTTGGCTTACGTGGACCAATCGAAACGTGGTGATGATAGTCGTCATCGGAGACTGATAGACCAGCTTTGGAAGCATGATGAGCGAGTGCATGGTGAATAGCACCCGAATATGTTGGGTGATATAGTTCATAATTGGACTTTGCTTCGTCTAGTCCAATTCCCTCTTTCATCAAGACTTCAACGTGGTGTCCACCAGTAAGATCACCACTTCTATTGCGGCTTTGTACTTTCTTAACTTTATCTTCACCATGCTTTTTAATAGCATCTCCATGGGATAAACCTGTCATTTTCCATCTAGGTTCATTAGACATCTCTTTACCATTAATATAGGATGCTTCATCCAATTCTTCATCTTCTTCTTTCTTAACTGGACCAAACTTGGCACGAAATGTTGTTTTAGCAGCACCGGCAGTCTTTTCTTTCTCAACTTTTTTCTTGGCGGCATATGCTTGTGTACCAGCATACTGCTTGTCTTTCTTTTGAACATCCATATCTGAAAAGCCACCTTCCGTCATGCGCTGACCTGCTGCGGTTTGTGTTGGATCCAAACCTTTTGCCACATCTTGTTGTGCTTTCATAGCAGACCTTTTGACGTTGAGGGCATTATCTTGATCTTTCCTATCGGCTGATGCAACTTGTATTGGCCCCTGGCCTTGTCGCAAGGCTGCTGTTGCTGACGGTCCATATTCCGCCAATTGTTTAACTTCTTCTTTTCTTAGAATTTTGAAATCATGGGAATCCAACTTACCATTTTTATTTTTATCCAACTTGTGTTGTTTACCTACAAGTTCTTCCTTCTCCATTTCTTCGGCTTTCAATTTAACCTTGAAAGAAGAATGTTGATTTGATGCACCACCCTTTACACGACCAGACAATGTATCTGTAGTTGTATCGGTTGGGTCAACGGCTTCTTTTTTCACCTTTTTCTTTTCAAGGGCTTCTATGTCTTTTTGATTTGGTCCCCTAACTACTGCAAAAGGATCGGACATGGAATCACGATGCGTTTTCGCGGCATTACCATAGCGGTGACCTAAAACTCTTGTACCTGTCGGCGTGTCAATTTTAACGCTTGTGTCTGATTCATTTATAAATGAATATTCTTCCAGACCCTTTGCAACAGGAACTTTCATATTATTATGGCCTGCAATGATGCCCCGCATTTCATCCATCTTGACCTTTGCGTCAGCATCGGCAATACCTTTAATCATCTCCGCAACAGCATCGAGTTGCTTAAATTTGTTATTTGTGAACATTTATTTCTCCGTTATAATTAGCAATTCCATTTGCGTATTTCCGTTATAATTAGCAATTCCATTTGCGTAGTGACAATGCTTTTCTGGTTGGTCTGCCTTTTTCGTCCTTCATTGGACCTGGCATTCCACCCATCCTGGCACAGAACGATTTTCTTCTATTGGCCGCCTTACTTCCAGCTTTTAACTTAGAAGGTGGTGTCGTTACAGCCATTGACAACTTTGAACCTGGATTCTCACGACGATATGATGCAATACCCTTCTGGTTCAAACCACCTTCGGGGTTCTTGCCTTCTTTGCGCTTCCATGCAGCAGATTCTTCAAGAAAACTTTTAAAACTTAACATATTTTTTCTTCTTAGCATTCACTGGTATTTTATTGAGAGTATCCATCGGTTCTTTTTTCGAAGGCCCATATTCACCACCGGTGACACCCATTTCAACACTAGGAGAGTCCATAGATTCTTTTCGGAATCTATTAAATGATTTGTGTGACACCTCTGCGGTATTGGAGTATTTATTCTCTTTCTGTTCTCTATATGTGATATTACCAAGACCAGATGTTGGATAAACTGTACCTGAACCTCGTGTATCATATTCAGGTCCAAGACCTGGAACTTTTAGGGCTTTGCCTGCATTCGCTGGTATAGTGCCTTGCTTTTTGGCTTTGGTTTTGTCGGCGTCTTGTTGGAAGTTTGCTTCTTTGGGCTTGGTTCCGAGGATGACCGTGGGTTGCGTTTCTTCGTAGGTTTTGAAGGTGTAACCGGAGTTACTGGCAACATCTCCATCTCTGACGGAATCTTGTTTTCCTTGATTTCTGACAAGTTGGCAACTAGGGCAGAGATTGTCGGTAATTTTGGTTCTACCTTTGGAGTTTGAACCGCAGGTGCAGGAGGTTTCTTCGGTAAAAATAGTCTTGCTATTTGTTTTACTCTTTCGAACATATTTTTCATAGCTTTCTTTAAATTTAATTGGCTGTTCTAGAAAAGTTTCGAACATCTTATTGACGTTATACTTTTTGTTTCTGTATAACCAGGAGTTTGCAACATCATTATCAACTGAAGTGTCGAAGAACCAATTGGCCATTTCATAGATGATTGTAATATTTTCTTCATTTTCAGATTTCTGAAATACATCAGCTTCATTCAAGTCTAAGGAGTTGTCAAACTCCAGATACTTAGCAAACTCTTGATTAAATTTTTCTGCAACGAGTTGAGTAACTTCCCAACGTTCTTGTCGAATAGATTCTGCCATCATTCTGACATGCCCTGCATTTCTACTCTTTGATGAATCATTAGAAGTGTTGACGAAAATCATCATGGTTTCATAACCAAGTTCTTCAAGTTCTTCTTTGATTTCTAGTATATTGTATTGTTCATTCGTAGTTCCATTGATAATCAATGGTAAACGATTTCGGATGGCTTCTTTTCTTGGATCTCGACTCTGTTCAGATAACTTGTGCTTGTCATTAAGAATGGAGATAGCTAAATTGGAATTGATTTCCACTGCTTTTTGCTCTGCAATAGCTTCACGTATAATGAGGTCTTTCCCTGAACCTGGACCACCAGAAACAAAGATAGCTTTGAATAGCCCATGGTTTATACTCTCGTGAATACCCATACCCTTTCGAACATCATTCATTAACTCTTTTGCATGTTTCTCCGGTACATGTGCGGGAACACCTTGTTTAAATGAGGATAGGTCATTGTTCTTTGCATGTTCACGCATCTTGGATGCTGACATGCCTTCAGTACCTTCTGCATCAGGGTCACGTTGACCAGCAGACTTAACTTCAATTTTCTTGAAGTTGTAGAGTGCGCTAGGATGAGTACCATTATACTGATCTAGCTTCTTCTTAAATTCATCAGTTCTGTCTGAACCACCAACCATCACGAGGTGGTCGTGCCCAGCTTTGTGAAGTCTGGCTGCATGTTGAAGGAAAGTTGGATGCTCTTTGGTGGAGGACTCAATGTTGGCACCAGGAAAGAACCTCTTTGCATGTTTAACTTTGGTGGCAATGTCTAAAGGATTCTTCTTTGCATCAGATGAGTGTGAGAGAATAATGTGATGCGGAGCATGATAATCTTGTGCAATCTCCTTAACCTTATTCACAAGTTTTTCGTGACCAACAGTTGGAGGATTCATGCGTCCAAAAGCCATGACCACAGGATTATGTGTCTTCACATCTTCATGGATTTTTTCTAAAAACTTTTTCATATGTTTCTTATTCCGGCAAAATTCCTACGTGAAAATTCTGATCTGTTAACGAGTTTGTCGGATTCTTTTCCGTGATGCATAACGTAACCTTCAGGATTAGCTGCTTCACCTCCATGCTCATGTTGAAAATCTTGATGTTGATTTAGAACATTAATGAGTGTACCTTTCGCTTTTTGTAGATGACCATGCATTCTAAATATGTTATTGTAATGCTTTTTATTAGTCTCAATCTTAGAAAGTTCGGATTTAAGTTCACCCTGTTTGGCAGACTTATTCTTTTCAACTTTTAGCTTGTCAATTTCTTTGTTCTTTTTATCTTCGAGCCACTTCTTCATTCCTGTATGGTTTGGAGTTTCTCCAGACCTAACAGTATGATTTATGTATGTCTCTAAATGCCCACCGACTCCATGGTGCATTTTTGTTCCTGCATACATGTCATCACCGTGGGTATCATGTACAGCTTGTGCGGCAGCAATGTGTTTCTTAAAAGTTGCACGGTCTTTAGGACCAAAATGAACCTTGGAAGTGTCCATTCTAGGATCAACTGAGAATACGTCAGGATGTTTAACGAAAGATTCGTGGTCAACTTCGTGTGAAGCATTCAAACTAGCAGAATCTTTTCCTTCATACGAAAGATGAGTTACTACACCAATCTTAGCAGCCTTGGCTTGTTTTGAGAGATTACCATGTGCAGTATACGTTAGGCCAGAAGGATTTGGGTGAAAAGATGTTGCACCACCCGGTGCAGGTTTCTTGTCATTCTCGGAGAACATCATATCACCCTGGTAGACACCCTTACCGGGTGCAACCTTTGGTAAGTGCTTGAGTGCAGACTTTAGCTTTTCTACCAGGCCAGGGGCATGCCCGTGGTTCTTATCAATATCTGCTGGTGTATAATTGATCTTTGGTGTCTTGTTGAATGCTGATTTTGATGCAACGAAGAATTTACCATTCTCCGGATGGTGCCCATAAACGATAGCTGGTGAGCCATCATATTTTGTAGTTAATTCTGAGGTCTTTTTACCTGAAATAATGTGATTGGCCGTCGCGGTGAGTGAATCAATAGCGTGTTTAGTACCCTTCTCACCAGATTGTAGTGGACGGTCTTCAACGTGGGTCAAATGCTTGATCTGGCGTGATGCGCCTTCTTCCTCAGGAGCTTCTTGCTCAGTAATAAATTTTTGAAAAGATAACATTAAATCCTCTGAATTAGTACACTGTGACTAATAGGTATTTAGTAACCGAAAATCTCAATATTCTAATCCGGTTCTCGAATTATATCTTTTCAATGGGTCAAAACACTCGAATTGTTCATAGTTTGGTTCACCAGGCAACACCCTTCTACCCACAAAATAATCACCTATGTGATTTATCAAATTTTTACCTGATGCATGTTTCAGATGACCGCTAACAAGACCTAAACATTCATATAAAGTTTTACCGATTAAGCCTTCATTTAAGTTGACAACACTTAGATTTGTCTCTGGATAATGATTTTCCAACCATTGTTTGAGATTGAACTTCACTTTCTCAATACTATACAAGCTGGCCATTGGTGAAAAAATTAAACTGTTTTTTTCATATCTATAGTGATAATCACTTAAATGGAAAGTCCAATCATCAGGTAATGCGACAGTTTCTGATTCTCCCTCATACCACTTTTGTCTCTTTAGAACTACCTGACTCAAACTCAAGTCTTGTTGCAATAGAGATATTAAGTCGATTACTTTAACTGGATAAAGAATTTCAACATCATCTTCTTGGTGAAAAACATAATCATAATCTCGGTCTCTTATTAGATTCCAAAATTGCGTCCAGGTGACACTCAATCCTCTATTTTCTTCATGTAAATGTATTTCATTGAAGCCATACATTTCTACTAAACCCCTTATGAAAAAATCATCTCGACCTTTAGGGTAATCATCAATGAAAATTTTATGTACATCACATCCTTCGAAATTTAGATTATTCCGATTTGCCCTTAGTGTACGCATCAGATAATCTATTCTATTTGTTGAAAATATTACTTGACAAACTCTCATAATTTAAAAAAAATATTTGTTCCTGAAATGAAGTCTTCTATGTAGTCGGTACAAACTCCATAGATTGAAACGGCTTTTGCATATTCCCAAGATTTCTCGTCACGCTCAGGTACAACAGCAATTGAGTTATTACTTAGATGTTTTCCTGGATATGTCCAAATGAATTGATTTGAGGTTAGAGTGAAATCGTCTTCTTGGTGCCAAAAGTAAACATATTGCACGGGACGAATAGATAGCTCATATAGTGCATTCAAATTTTTACAATGAATCCAAAGTCCTTGTTTGCCTAAGAATGTTTCGTCAATTTTGTATGTTGGTCCATCGTGTCCGAGCCACCACTCATTTAGAATTCTCCAAACATCGACCTCACAATCATAACCCTTATCGAGAGCAAGTTTGATCTGTTCTGGAGAATTTTCGTTTTCTTTATTCGGACCACAAAAGAGCCCCCTGTGAGCTATGTATTTCATGTAACAACATATCCCTTCTCTTTTGCTTCGTACATAGCTTTCTCGAAATAGGGATAGAAGAAGAAGGAACTAATTTTAGATGGATTTTTTTGATAGTTTTTATCCGACCATTGAATATTTTCTTCTCCCCATTTTTGACAAAATATATTTCTACTGTGATCGTGATATTCATTACTTGGAACACTACGTTCCAACATTTCACCAGAATGTGGATTTAGTGCTAGTAACTTGGAAGGACTGTGTTCTCGCCCGTGGTGTGTATCATTGATTGAACTTTTTTCACCATAATAAATTCTTGCTCGATGAAAGTAATCTGCTTCCTGAAATTGAATATTGCAAAATCTTTCGTCCCACAAACCAATGTTTTTAATAGCTTCTGGTGTATAATAGCATAACAAATCACCATTATTACAGGTGTAAAAATTGTAGTCTTCGCACAATTCAAGTAAAATATTTACCCAGTCTTTATTCCATATTGCATCATCTTGACAAGTTATAACCAAGTCGCAGTCCGGTTTATTTAAGTTTTTGAAGCCATTGATGATGGCCTGATTCCAGTTACGACTCAAATGTCCCGTACTAAAATCTGGGCGCAATTCGTTATGATAAACATGTTTCACCAATTTCATATATTTTTCTTTCAACATAAAATTGGAATGATTATTTATGATATATGATTCGAGATTTAATTTATCTAAATTATCCGCAGAAAAGAATGATTCCAATGTTTCATTTAAGTGTTTTGTAGAATTATAGGTGACAAAATAAACTTTTACTTTTTTCATTTTAAATAAGCAGATTTATTAACATATTCACCTAACGGGGTATGCATGAGTGTTTTGTTAATCATAAATTGTTCCCAAGGAAACCCAAGTCTACGTATGAAATGTTCAGAAATGACATGTGGGCACAATAGACCAGTTTCTTTATAAAGTTGAGGTAGATGATATAGAACTTTACAGAATAAACTCATCGTAAAGAAATTACCAACCTGAATCATATCTGATGTGCCCTGACCCATGTGGTTTTTATAACCAAGAGTGTAAAACTTATTTGAATCGAAATCAGGTAATGCTTCATTGAACACTAAGTCTGGTCTCATACGTATTATAACATCATATGTTGTTCCAGTCAACAACATATGTTCTTCTATTGAAAGCATACCACGTCCAACTTTAAACCACATAGAAATTTGATTCTTTGGTACGTGGTAAAAATTGGTAAATTGCTTCGCTCTAGCCACAAAGTTGTCTTCATAGTTTTCATAGTTTTCGACGGTCATGTGGACCGGTTTGTATGATTTTTCTATGTCAGAAATGTCCAATTTTGGACCACCTTCTGTAACACCCTTTTGTGAATGTGGGTCCCAGTATGCTTCGGAATCCCAAGTGTTAATGAACACATCAGGATTATATTTGTCAATGATGTGTTGTTTTGTGTTTGGAAAAACTTGTTTCCAACACCTCATGTGTCCAGTCAATAATAGTGCTACCTTCATAATTTATTTTTGTGATTGTACCCAAATCCAATTACCATGACCATCACCAGGACCAGTTCTTCCAATAACATGTTTAAATGATTTGAAACCTATTTCTTTCAAATCTTTTTCTAAATATTCATGATTTGAAAGGTTAACATCATTATCCCCATTTGTTGAGGCTGCTCCATAATTATTTTCATAATAATCAACAGAGTTGCCTTTAGGTGGCCCATATCCCATTTGGAAACAAAAATGTCCGTCTTTTTTTAAGACGCGATAAATTTCTTTCATTATGTTGTATCGAATTTGATATACACAAATATGTTGTAAACATATCACTGAAAAAACCAAATCATAAACTTCACTTTCAGTAGGTATGTTGTCTCCACTGTTAATATAAAGATTTGGTATTTCAAGATTGGCGTCTTTGATGTTAATTTCAGCATTTTTGATATTAATTTCACCGATATCTACACCATCAATCCTTTTAAATTTTTTGTTGAATCGTATTAGATTTCTGCCTGGTCCGCAGCCATATTCTAATGTAATCATGTTTTCCGTTTCAATCTTCGGAAAAAGGTATTTGTCATAATCTTCAAAATCATTATGTTCAAAATACGATCCAACAACGGGGTTTTTATCTTGAATGCTCCATTGTCCGGCTAAATTGTCGTAATGATTTTTTTGCATTAGAAGATAATTTTCTGCACTTTTTTCCATTTTTATTCTTTATAATTATCCAAGAAATAATTCAAATCTTCCGGAGTGCCAATGCCCCACATGCCTTGAATATTCTTAACACGAATTTTCTTATTATCACCTATTGCTTCATTGAATACTGGACAGGTGTAGAATTCACCATTTGTGCGAATATCTTTGGAAATCATTTGTTCTGCATATTTGACATAATCAGAACCCTGACGCCAGTAGTAGATACCAACTGTTGCTTCATCAGAGATAACCTTCTTCTCTGCAACTTCCGAGACAAAACCATCTCCGTTCAACTTCGCATACGACCATTTCGGATGTGTTGCTTTGAATGTTAGAATACCACCATCAATCGAATCGGCACAGAAAGCATACATGCATTCATTCGAGTTCCATTCGACAAACTGGTCTGAGTTAGCCATAACGAGAGGTGCATCATTGTCGATAAACTCTTTGGCTAGAAGTGTGGTACAAGCAGCACCTTCAGTGATACCATCAACTTGAACAATCTTGCAATTAGGTGCAATTAGGTTCAACATATACTTGAGATTGTATTTGTCGTAGTGTTCCTTTTGAACCAAGAAAATGTAGTTTGCTTCAATATTCAAGTTCTCAACAACCACTTGAATCATTGGCTTACCACGGACTTCAATAAGAGGTTTTGGAAATGTATAACCAGCTTGAGCAAAACGAGATCCAGCGCCGGCCATGGGAATCAAAACATTCAGCTTAGAATCTCGCCATGGTAGAGATTTCCTACCTGTTCCTTCAATCGTATTCATCAAATCATAAATCCTTTGCAACATAAATTCAGAATTAACTTCTTTAGCATTCTCGACGGCTAACAGGTGTGCGCCAGAATCTAAAGCACCTTGACGTCCAATATGACTATCTTCAACGATAATTGTACTTTTAGGAAGTACATTCAATGCAGTCATACATTTCCAGTACATTTCTGGATATGGTTTTGTTCTTACTACATCTTCATTTGAAACAAAGTAATCAACCTCATCCATCACACCAATACTTAGTAGGGCAAGTTTTACTGTTTCACGAATAGAATTTGATGCAACAGCAATCTTATAACCACGAGATTTGATCTTGCGAAATATTGTTTGAATGTAATATTCTTTCTTGAATCCCCGAATTAAGTTGAAGGTCGATGTTTGCTTGTCCGACCAAATTTGATTGTAGAATTTAGGATCAAGTCCCTTACGCTCAGTGAGCATGGTTAATTTTCGAGTTGTATTCAATCCATCATAAAGGCTTAGATGTTCTTCTCTTGAGATAACATACTTTTCATCAACCTTTTTAAGTGCAGCATTGAGCGCATCATAATGTAGTTCACGAGATTCAATGAGTACACCATCAAGATCAAAAATTATCAATTTATTCATGTTTGTTAAACTTTCTTAAAATGGAACGAACATCTTCCTCGGGTGCATCGCGTGGCATTGGGTGAAGTTCAAACAAATCTGGATCATTGAAATAAGACATTAGCAGTAAACCTTGATCATCATCAACGAGATTCATTGCAATCAGATTATTTAGATTGTTATGCATCAATTCTCTGAGTTCACTCCACCTTTGTTCCTGTGCAACAAATACCCCACCAATGATGTAAACAATATTATTAAGAACTGCAAGTTTAATGTCTTGTGTTGCAACCTTATGATTAGGTGTTCGATAGTTGAAGTAGTGTATTTTACCTGGAGTAAAATCGTAGTTCCACTCCTTAGATGTAGGAACATGGTCTTCATCCCGACAGTAACCAAAATCTACCCATGAAGCCCATTCATTAGTAATCAGTCCTTTGTCATATGCATCCGAGACAAAGAATGCTTTGAGTGAAGTTACACCAACATAATCTTTCGACCAGTATTCGGGATTTCTTACTTGATAAGGATTGATCTTCTTCGTGAAATCTGGATTGGTCTGCACTGCACCAATTCTGTCCCTCAAATCTTTGTGTATGTTGAAGTAGTCATACTCAACAACTTTAATTTTATTTGAGATTTCACGAAGCCGGGGTGCAATATCGGAAGATGTGTATACAACAATTTCATTATTGATTTCACACATTCGTTTGAAGTGGTCGATGTACTTATCTACTGAACGTTGTAGATAGTGTGGAAGTGGTCCGCCATTTTTCTCTGTGTTTGTTGACCAATCACCTCGGCCAATGTCAAAGAAAGCGGTGACGATTGATATTTTGCTCATTTCAAATTCCCATATTTATTAAATTACGAAGTTTACTGCTTACTCAATGTGTATTTAGGCGATGTGCCAGTATTGGTGTCCTTGGTGATGTTTATTCCATATTTGTCTGAAAAATATTCCATCCATTCAGGAACTCGGTCATATTGATGCACAATAATAAAAGGATCCCCGGTCGAATTAACAATTTGTCCATTTCTAAAGTAAGGTCGTTCTTCCAATAAATAAGGACCAAGTTTTTCGATGAGGTCTGGTTTATTCGTTACATGTGCATTGAGTGCCCATGCATCCTTCAAACGTGTTTGTATTGCAGAACTTTTCCATTTACGGGAATTGACCAGGATGTTATATGCGGCCTGATCTGCAACCCAATCAGGGCGATTAGAAGAATAATGAAAGAGGTCGAAACAAAGCATTTGAATTGCCTTCGATTTTCCCGCTAAGATACCGACATTACAAACGTCGGCTTCCTTAACTTCAGAATAGAAATACGGACCAAAATTCTTAATGATGTTGTTTTTATTCCATTCTTCATTTTTGATTGAAATGGACTCTGAAGAAACCAAGAGTGAATTGAATTCGCAGGGTAGTAATTTCTTTTTCAAATAGTCGGTTGGATTTTTCTGAAAGATCACATCACGCACATCAGTAGAAATTACATAACGATATTCATCTCCATGATCTTTTAGAAAATTATATATGTAAATAAACCTAAGCATATGTACCATCATTTTGTCATTTTTAGGAACACGAACTACCTTGACACCTTCTTCAACCAAACGAGAAATCAATTCATCGGAAGTACCAATAGCAATTAGAACTGTATCGCCTTTAAAACCGGTATCTTTGATTGACTGCACCCAAGGCTTGAGTACATCATAATCCGTGTAATTGGTGAATGCACCAATAATTAAGTCTTTCTCCATGGGAACTCTCCATTCATTTTTTGCGCCATGCGCTCATTACCAATTTTAAAAAATTCACCTTGAACCGAATCAGCACGAGATGCTACTCTATAGTTTAACGTATACTCACCATTGGTGTCAACCTTATTCTCAGGTATTTGTTGCAATAATACCGAAGTTAACAGACGATCAACCTCAGGTTGTTCTTGTGGGTGTCTTGCTCGGCGATACCAGCCAGGTGAAAAACGAAGTGCAAGAAGTTTTGGAATCATAAAACAACCAACATCAACAAACTTATCATTGATGATTGAAGTCCATTTACCTAGAGATTCACAATCATCATTACAGACATATTCACCATCTTGATTTACAATCTTGCGGAGAGAATATGCCCAAATATTTCCTTGATTGATAACGTCAACTAGAGATTCGATATGATTCGAATCATACCAATTGTCTTCATCAAGGAAACAAAGTAATTCACCTTGTGCAACATATGTCATTGCACCGTAAATTCTATGACCATTATACTGGTCTTTTCCTGTTGCATATGGGAGTGTGATGACATCCGAACGAGTAGAGCCTTCGAGTATTTCTAGGGCTTTACTTTCGTGTTCTTTGCCGTCGATTACAACAAGGTGTTGAATATTGGCATATGTCTGTTCTTCGACAGAGAGAACTGCATCATATAATTGTTTACTTCCTGTGGTGGGAGTAATTACTGTCACTAGGGGTTTCATAATTTATTTTTTATTCCTTGCAGATAATGCTAAAAGAAAACTAGTATCATCCAAATCTAATGTAGTTTTTTTTAATGAACCGTTGACAGCTTGAATGGCCGTAGTAAATCTATAGTTGTAAATTGGAATACTTCCACCTCTTTTAATACGAATTCTTAATTTCAACTGTAATTTAAATTCATCTGTACCTAACTTTGCGATATCTTTACCCATATGATAAAGACCCAATCCTCCGATTTGAATGTAGTAAGTTTTCTTAGAATTATAATAATTTGCAACTGCTGTTCTAGGAATATTTACAAAAACATCTTTAAAATTTTTGTAATCGTGATCCACATCTTCCTTTTTATAATGATTGGTTGGTACAGTATATTTTCTCGGAGGTCCTTTTGGTCCCCATTCTTTGTTTACAATATCAACTACACCGATTGCAGTTAAAAACTCTCTCATTTGCTCTGCTGATGCCGTTTTTGCACCACCTAATAACCATTCTTTTTTTTCAGCGTTATAATCTAAAGAACCTTGACCAAAGTCCACCTTTAAATCCAATTTAACTTCAATTTTATTATCATTATTCTGATAGGTTAACATTGCATCTGGAGCATTTGCATCTGCACCAGCGGGAACAAAACTGCTTTTTTGAAGTTTGTATTTTTTGAGATTTTTGTTTATTGTGCCTTCGTAAAGAAAACCTTTATTATCAGAAGTGGCCATGTTTATTCCTAAATGAAAATATTTAGGCTTGCATCACACTTTAAATCCTCCAAAGTTTGGCTTACTTCCCTTATTAAACTTCTCGCGCATCAGGTTATTCCCCGGAGGAGGTGGTTGTTTATTACCAGCATCGGCTAGACCTAATTGTGCATCCTGTTCAACATCATACAGTTTCATCTTAGACCTGTCAATTCCAAGAACAAACCTTTTGTGCATTGTCGGATCGGCATAACGGTTCTTCAATTGCTTCACCATAATTTGACCAAGAGCTTCAAGTTCTTCTGACGAAATGAGTGCAAACATCAAATCTGCTGTTGCCGGCAAACCAAAACTTTCACTTGTATCTTCGAGGCCTGGGTCGGAAGAAGTAAAACCTGATCTTGTTGTTTGTGTCGCAGATACAATTGGTACTCCGAACTCAACGGCAAGACCTCGCAATTCTTCTGCGATAGATTTGACATAAGTGTAAGAGTTGATGTTTGCTCCGGCTTTGATTCGGGAAGAACAACAAATATTAAGATAATCAATAAAAATGATATCAGGAACAAAGTTCTTTTTTAGATTAAGCTCATTCAGTAAGGTTCGAAAGTGTGTGACAGATGCGGATGCTGTTGGGTATTCTTTGATGATTAGTTTACCGGTTGTCTTCTCTTTGATACGTGCTACTTTACGTTCGTACACATCTTTCGGTAAGTCGATTAGATCATCAAGTGCAACATTCAATAAGTTTGCATCAATACGTTCTGCAATCCTTTCTTCGGCCATCTCCATCGTAATATAAAGTACATTCTTACCTTGTGTCATTGCACCGGCTGCAACGTGACACATGAACAGAGATTTACCAACACCAGTTCCCGCAAGTGCAATGTTAAGTGTCTTACGAGGCAATCCACCTTTAGTAATCTTATTCAGATAGTCGAGGTCAAACGGAATTCGTTCTTCTGTTCTGTGATAGAACTCATACCGATCCATAGTATCTTCGAGATAATCGTGGCCGACAGAATTATCGAAACTAATTGCAAGTGCATCAGACAAGATTTTTGGAATTGAACCCTTGTCGTTTACTTTATCTTTACCATCGAGAATTTGAATTGATGACAACACAGCATTATATACGGCTTTCTCTTGACAAAACTTCTCAGTCTTATCAAGTAGCCATTTTGTATCGGTGTGTGTTGTGTCTTTGATTGCAACATTCACTTCTTTCAGATACTCATCACAATGGTCGAGTTCATCTGAAGTGAGGTGCTTCCGCTCTTTGAGTGCTAATGAAATAGCCTCAGTTGAAGGTGTACTGTTGTAGACCGTAGAGAAATCAATAATCTCTTTGAAAATTGATTTCTCTGTTCTATCCGAAAAATAATCATCCAAAAGGAAGGGCAAAACCTTCCTCATGTAGTCATCACTCTGTATCAGATTCCTCAGAATAGTCTGTTCCAGTCTCATCAATTATTCCTTTATCCATGTTTTGCGACATAATACCAACCAAAATGTCACCAATAAAATTTTTGAACGTCATGTCTTTTTCAAGAACATCTTTCTCTAGAGGTGTCTCTAGTACATTATACACGAATTGTAGATAGATGGCACCATCTTCTCCGTCACTAAATTTTACTTTACCATACTGATAAACGGTATCTGAATAGAGACCTTTGAGAACTCTGAGGTTAATAGTAGTCTCTTTATCCGCAGGAATTACGAATTCGTAATCTACGCCTTCCTTATATTCATTCATCTATACCTCCTTCCATCTCTAATTGCATGATACTTCCGGAAGCAACGCGATACTTTTCCTCAACAAATTGTTGGAAAGACTTCTGTTTGAGGATTGGAATCCAGAAATCTTTGGTGTCAGTATCTTTTTCTCTGAATTTCTTTTCTTCTATTTCACCAGTTTCTTTGTCTACCTTTGAATACCAACCATTTGAAGGCTTGATAACGTGCCCAGACTCAAGGGCAATGTCAAGTAGGCCAGACCACTTACTAATGCCACCATTAAAAGATACAGTAACAGGTATTTTAGATTTTTCTTTGACATAACGAGATTTTTCCACATTAATAATGAAGTTATAACCAACAACTTCGGTACCTTCTTTTTCTTGTTGGCGACCGATGATAAAAATGTTATCGGCTGAATAGTAAGAACCTGTTCCACCACCAACAACGTCTTTTGAATAAAGTTCCATTGTTTTGTAAGTATGATTGACAACAACCATAGGAATGTCTTTCATTGAAAGGTGTGGTGTCACCATACGAAACAAAGATTTAATCTGCTTGGCGCGAGTCATGTCACCCACAGATTTACCTTCGAGCGCATCTTCAACTTCTTTCTTAGATGCAAGGTTACCAATTGAATCTATGATGATAATTAATTTATCGGAGCGATCTAATTCTTTGATTTGTTGCATAACATCAAACTTGAGTTGTTCAATGTCTGTGAGAGGAGTATGCAGCACCCTATTGGTATCAATACCAAATGAATCGAAATAAGATTGAGGAGTACCAAACTCTGAATCATAGAATAACAATGCAGATTCTGGATATTTGTCAAGATAAGACTTGGCCATCAAGAGTGAAAAAGCAGTCTTAAAATGTTTTGAGGGTCCCGCCCACATTGTAAGACCTGGTGTTAGACCACCATCCAGTTTACCGGAGAGTGCAACATTGATAATTGGAACTGATGTTGAAATCATGTCCTTGTCAGTAAAGAATTTAGACTTCGCCAGAATGGCAGATTCTTTAATAGAACTGTTCTTTTTAATTTTATCCAAAATGCTCATAATTTTCCTTGTATTTTTGTATTAATCGAATAGTGAGTTTGTCTTTTCTGTAGTCCAATTCATACAATCGAGAATTGTCTTAATTGGATCCAAAAAGGTCTTTTCAAATTGCATATCATAATCAATATAACCATTCAATGCAAATTCGGCTGGGAGCCTGCCGGGAAAAGAAATTACAGAATCTTTGAATGGATTAGGCTTCTTCAGATAGGCAAATTTAATCTTTTCACCATTTTGAATGAGTGCATATTTCTTTGTCAGACCTTTTTCTTCTATGAAGTTATTATATAGCAATGCACCCTTCACATGAATTGGTGTTCCCTTTGAATATATGGTAGTCTTGTTAGCATACTCTTTAATACCATTGATACCACGTGGAAACGAAATATCTTCAGGTGGCAACTTCTTAAATTCTGTACGGAAAGTGCCGATGAAGTTATGCATATCAGATTCAGTACCTGTCATCATAATTTTGATAGAATCTTTCATCTTCTGGCGAACAGGCGCAGGCGTAGAAGACTTAATCATTTCCATACCCATAACTTTAATTTGTGGTTCGTTGTATTGAACACCCTCATTATTGTATACGTTCATAATGTATCGCTTCTTTGCAGTCCAGATACCTTTATCTGCAAGTGCTTCACGCTTCATTTGCATCTTCTGTTCATACGCATGAACATATACAGCAAGTTCTTCATACACTCTATCAATGTATGGTTGAATCTTGTCTTCACAAACACGATCCATAAACTCAATCACTTTGTTTGGTGAAATTGACACTTTACCATTTACACCATAAACTTTTTGAACAAGTTCATTCAGTCTGAGATAAATCGAATCGGTATCTGATGCAATGATATAATCTACATCTGTCTTCAAGAGTTTGTTCATGTAATCGTTCATCTTGTTCTCAATCCAACGAATTGAGAGTTGACCTGCTAGTGTAACGGCAGCAGCCATACGAAGGTCGAAGAATCGGAAGTATTGTGAACCAAGAGCACCATATGCTGAATTCAGAGAAACCTTTTTCGCTAATTGTAGGTTATTGTAACGAGCAATCCGCTTTTCAATGTCATATTTCTTAGAATTATCTTTTTCGTTTTCATATTCCTTCTTTGCTTGAAGCATCAAATTCTTAAACTTCTTGCGGTCTTCATACATTTCTTCCATCATCTTAGGAAGGAAACCGCGAACATCAGTCCGGAAGAATTGACCATTTGGTGTAAGTGTTACATTCTCCAAAGAACTGGTATCAACAGACTGCTTCAACATACGTTCAACATCAACACCGGAAGAAAGAACCTGACGCATTGCATCGGTATACTTCTCGGGCTCAATCAGAGTCTCGGGTGAAATGTTAAATTGCATCATCAAATGTGGATACATTGAGTTTAAGTCAAACGATGCAACCCAATCGTGTTTACCAACTTGAACTTCTTTGACATATGCACCTTCAAACATTCCATCTTTGTGTTGAATCACACGAGGTGGCACAATGATGTTATCTTGGAGTAGTCGATTGTAAGTCAGAGCGTCCCACATGCGAGTCTGTGCAAATACATCATTGTAGTTTGTCTTGGTATCATACGCAAGAGTAAGTGCCAATTCTACGAGTTTCAACTTATCCTCGAATCGTACAATCAACTCAACGTCTTTGATGTTATATTCGATAAACTTTTGGAAATTAAGACGATAGAGTGAATGTAAGTTTTCATATTCATCATACGAGATTTTACCTTCACCAAGTTCGAATTGTGCAATCGCATCGAGGCGATAAGACTCTTGAGATTTACCATTAGGAGAATACCACTTGTAGAGTTCGAGATAATCAAGATCACCAACACCCATGAGGTCGTAAACAATTTGTTCACGACCCATAACGACAGTCTTACGCTCAGAAATGATATTCCACGGAGAGAGCTTTTTAACTTCATCATCACCGAGAATTTTGGTGATCCGATTAACCAAATATGGTACGTCAAAGAACTTGGTGTTCCAGCCAGTCAGAACATCTGGACATTTCTCATGCCAAAGTTTAAGAAAAAATTTCAGTAAGTGATATTCATCTTTACACTTCATATAACGTTCATTACCCTGAACCACATAGTCACCACAACCAAAAATGAACATACCACCACCAAGAAACTTCAAGGCAATAGCAGTAACTGGTTCTGTTGCTTTGTAGGGGTCTGGAAAACCATTCTCAGAACCAACCTCAATATCTATAACACCAATTGAAATTTTATCCTGATCCCAGTCAACCATACCCGTGTATTGCTCACCAATATACGCATATTCAAAACGTGAGTTTCCATAGAGCTTCTTTCCCGAAACACCATCAAAGAGTTTGGCGTAATCTCGTGCTTCCCGCATCGAATCAAACTTGTGTTCACGAAGATAAGTTCCATCCAATGATTTGAAATCTGTTACTTCTTTTGCATGTTCGAAGAAAGAGGGTTTGTAAGGAATTTTAGCTTTAACTCGATTACCATCAATAACACCCCGAAAAAGAATGTTGTTACCTACTGTTTGAACATTGGTATAAAAATGTGTCATTAACCTGTAATAATTTGTTTTGAGGGAGTGATAATACCAGAACCAAACATTTGCTTATAGTTGTGTGTAATGCTCTCATCTGGATTGTAACTGTAAACAACATGAATCGGTTCAATCATCACGCTTTCATTTTGAATAGAGAAAGTGGGAAAAGGAGTGAAACCTAGGCCGGGTTGTCCACCTGCAATCTGTGGAGGAGTCATACGTAATTGTACAGCATTTTTGAGTGAAAGTCGACCATCTTGAAGGCGAATTGTATCAGCAATCACTTCTTCACCAGTTACCAATTTAATTCCCAAAATATTCATAATTATACCCCTGTGTTAAAAAAGAAGGTCTGAAATAACCTTCCGTTGAATTGATTGTCACCAAAACCTGGCATCATACTTCTATGGTAATATTCTCCGCGATAAATTACCAATCTATTAAAAATGTTGTAAACCTGTATTATTGGTTCCCAATCATTCATATTATTTTCACCCGGATAATCACTTGCAGAATTATTCCGATTCAGTGTATGTATTTTAGATTCTTTGTTGCGGTAGATAGCTGTACCGGATTCCAATGGTGCTTCCGGTGTCAAATAAATCACACCTGCCCAGTGAGTTGTATCATAATGTATCCAAGTATTATCGGCACCGGTAGTATATTGAAATGATGTATTATATTGTTCAGGCCACCATGTTATCTTCACACCCAGCAAATATTCGAAAAGAGCCTTGGTTGCTTTATTATCAACACCCTTTGTAATATCTGTCCGCACACCCGGAAAGTTACCACTGATGTTAAAAGGTAAAGATAGTGCATATTCACGGACGGCCATAGGATTTTCATAAAAATCATCAAAAACCATTAGTGATGGGAGTTTTTTGATTTTTTCCATAACAATTCCTACATGTTTTTTTCGATAAATACCATAGTGTTTCCATGGTTTGAACGCTTATTATAGCAAATTATTATATGATTGTCAACATAATTTTTTGGTATGAATTAGAACGAACCGAAAGAATTAATGGTAATAATCATGTTACTAACAGCAAACCTCATTGTAACTGCTGCACCACCGAATGAAAAAATAAACAAGAATCGAGAGTATGTCTGTGTGAGGTGGACGGGTTCTCCAGATCCAAGCCAACGTAATCCAAGTGTATGTATAACATGGGAAATAAGAGAAAAACCTTTATTTAAAAGACTATGATTGATCCGTTCACAGCCTTTGCAATAGCACAAGGTGCTGTAAAAGGCATCAAAGCTGCGATTGCACTCGGAAAAGATGTAAAGAGTCTTTACAAAGAGTTTGGTTCGTTCTATCAATCGGCAGATGAAGTACATATTGCATCGTCAAAAATGCGAATTGGTAATATTGGAAAAACTGATGCTCAAATTAACAGACAATCACTTGAAATTGCAATGGCGTCAAAGGCGTTACGAGATAATGAAAGAGAATTGAAAGATATGCTATATTGGAGTGGTAACGACGATGTATGGAAAGAGATGATGGCAGAACGAGTACGCATGATGAAGGAACGCAATGCTGCCGAACAAGCAATTGTAGACAAGAGACAAAAAGATAAAGAAGCAATGGCTCAGATGTTTATGAATGTATTATATTTCATAGCTGCAATGGCAATAATAATACCAATTATTCTAGGTACCTTTTATGTTATAACTAATAGGGGATTTTAATGTATAAACGATCAATTTCTATCTTTCTGATGCTAAGTTTATTGACAACACTTGCTCAATCAGAATTAAAATATGTTAATAAAAAATTTGTATGTGATGATACATCAGTATTGATGGATGAATTAGTGAATGGTGAATATAACGAAAAACCTATATGGAGGGGAATTGATTCTGAAACAAAAACAATTTACGGTGTTCTAATGAATTCTAAAACTGGCACATGGACTATAATTCAATTCGATGGTAAAATGACTTGCGTACTTGGTGTGGGTGAAGAAGCCAAATTATTAACACCCGGATCCAAGAATGTCAAGCAACATTAAACCATCAATTGCAATTTTCTATCATTCAACGTAACATTGGGATAATCGGATGCCATCCTGAAAGTTTACAATATTGGTACGAAAAACCCTGGCAATATATCAATAAGCATTGGCATAAGGGTGAACATCACAAACTATTGTTGGAGTTTGTCGATGAATTGATGATGAGTCAATAAATGGTGCCTTGGGAGAGAATTGAACTCCCACTCCGTCCATTATGAGTAGACCGCTTTACCATTAAGCTACCAAGGCAATAAAATTGGTGCGAGAGGCGGGATTCGAACCCGCAAGCCTTGCGGCGAGGGATTTTAAGTCCCTTGTGTATACCATTCCACCACACTCGCAATTAACATTCTATATCAACGTGTGTTCCTTTATCTAAGTTTAGCCGTATGGCCCTTTGAACACGAGATTCTTCAATTCTATCCAATCCCTTTTTTTCAAGTATGTGTTGATATTCTTTTATTTTATGTTGAACAGCATTATGCATTGCAAGATTGTATGCAAGCATATGTTCATTGATTCTTTGTGTCTTCATTTTTAACCGCATTTAAACCTTTCTTCAGTGCTTTGGACACTATCTCCCATTCCAAGAGGGCGTATGGTATGCGGTTAAAAATGGAGACTCTTTCGAGTCCCCAATTATACTTAGATTTTTAAATCACAGTATAACGGTCGACCATGATGGTTTTCATCATCACGGCTGCTGGTGAAAAGTCTTCCATGTCACCAGATAGCAGAGGCTTAACAATGGCTGGAGAGAACCCCGAAACCAATGCGGCACCAGACTTGTCGAACTTCACAGGCGTATTGCCATATGATGCATTCAAGTTCCAGAACACAACCTTTGGTAAGATGTATCCTGCTGCTTCGTACTTACGTGCAATCATTTGAATTGCAGAATCATCATGCATAACGCAAACATTGAATTGCATGTCCGAAAGTATCAGCAACATTCCAGGCATTTCACTGTTTGGCACATTGCCCTTAACTGCTACATCAAGGATTTCATCAAACGCAAGATTCAAGTCAGTAGACATTCCCCAATCAGATGAAACCAATTGGCTAATCTTTTCAATGATGTTACCCTTCAAAGTCTTCAACTCTGGAGTTGAGGAGAAAGTCAGGAACGTATCCTTAAACTTTCCGCTGTTCTTGTCGGAAAGATACAATCCCAGTGAGACTGCAACTTCGAGACAAGTCAACTTCGAACCTGATCCACCTGCCGAGCAAGACATAGAACCAGAAACGTCAACCAAAGGCAGAATGTTTGCATCCCCAACAAAGTTAGGTAGTGCTTCCCATTGCTTTTGGATCAAGTCCAATTCAGTCTTGTCAAACACGTTGTAACCAGAAACAAGACCCTTCAGCACATCATATGGATATACTGCGCCAGCGTTAACCTTCACTTCAACTGTACGATCTTTTGGATCCTTCTTCAACTCTGCAACGTATGCTGCATAAGTTTCAGTATTACGGTTGAATGCCTTCTTGTAACGAGATGCTGCCACGGATGGAACATGTGAGAAATTAATCCCATTCCAATCCTTGGCACACATATTGGTTTCAACAACCTTGGTCATTTCGACCAGAGACTTACGGAAGAACTTTGGAGACATTCCGAGGAAGTTCCGAATTTCTGCCGCGATTGGTCCTTGGCGAGGTGTCCACTTTGCAGCAAGACCGTTCTTTTCACGTAGGGCATCACCCAACATAGTGTAAGCGGCTTCTTTCAAGGCCTTGGTCTTAAATACAAACAGGTCGTCCCAACGTCCCAATTCAGGAACCTTGGCCAACAGTGCTTTTGCCGATGCTGGATCAGTGTTTTCTAGGTGTACTAGAATATCACGGAACAATTGGCGTTCACCAGCACCACCACGCACATCACGAACCCATGCGGCTACGCGCAGGGCAAGGGCCTTATCTTCCACGAATGCGGCGGTGAAGGCTGGAATCACGTTCTTACCCCGTGATGCACCAATATTGTAGAACAGGTCTACGACTGCATTAGCAGTTGACTTACGTGCCTTCATACCATTTTCGGTACGGGCTTCTTGATTTACTACGGCTTCTACGAATGTTGACATAATATTTTCCTTTCAAATCAACAGGTTAAACTTTTTGCGGACTGTTGTGCTACCATTACACTAGACCCCGAAGGGAGCCCGGAATCGAACCGGTCTTTCAGTTTTCATTGCATAATTGTTTGCGGAACTTAACCTAAAAACAACAGGATCGGTTTCTTCTTTTTGATTACAGTGAGAAATTCGAAAATCACCTTGTCTAAGGGATAAGGGTTTGTTGCCTTATCTTTCCCAGACTAGCTTTTGTTACGCTTTTACACGTTAGTTGATTGCTGCACCGATCCTAAAACTTTAAAAATACAACAGGATAGTTGTCTACTTTTTGTTTTTATCGAGGAGAATTGTCGAAACTCCTCTAGCTAAATTGTCTTCAGCTATAACCTTCAAAGCCCGTATAGGCTCCAGTTATAACCAACGCATTAGCAATCCAAGTAATTAATTTGATTGCTGTACCTATCCTAAAACTTTCATATGATCTATTATAACAAATTAAGTGTAATTTGGCAATGCTTTTTTTGGTGTTGTTGCATAAAAACAACTGGTACCTCCAACAGGAATCGAACCTGTATCAGAGACTTAGGAGGTCTCCATTCTATCCGTTGAACTATGGAGATATGGAGGAAGAAGGAGTCGAACCCCCACCGACCTACGCCAGTGGCCTGCTTTCCAAGCAGGTGTAAGAACCATCTTACTGCATCTTCCGTGGTGCCCCAGAAGGGACTCGAACCCTTAATATCCAGATTTTGAATCTGGCACGTATACCAATTCCGTCACCGGGGCATATTGGTGCAACCTAGAGGAATCGAACCTCTTTCAACGGTTCTTCAGACCGCCGCTATGACCACA
>Ga0164293_10000351_pt1 | contig 35431 bp, 53 predicted proteins | sample GEODES118metaG_FD_111487 | JGI IMG/M metagenome (GOLD analysis project Ga0164293, IMG submission 111487) | Eutrophic lake water microbial communities from Lake Mendota, Wisconsin, USA - GEODES118 metaG | ecosystem: Environmental > Aquatic > Freshwater > Lake | place: USA: Lake Mendota...
GTCGTTCTTTCACACAGTCAGATCAGGGAAACCAGTTTTTATGCCAGGGCCGCGACGACCATCGAACCTCAAGCTGATCTCGGGCACCGCCCGGACCGATCGCGAGGTTCCGGAGCTCGTAAACCTGCCGCTCGTAGCGAATACGCCGCCGGCGCCGGACTGGCTGCCGAACGCGCACGCGGTGAAGGAGTGGGACCGGCTCGCGCCGATGCTGGTGGCGAACAAGCTGCTCGCTGAGGCCGACCTCGGCCCGCTCGGCCATCTCTGCGCCCTTCACGGAAAGATTGTCCAGCTTTGGACGGCCGGCGAGACGCCGACCGGGCACCTGCTGGCCCAGTTCAACACACTCGCGCAGGCCTTCGGGCTCAGCCCTGCCTGGCGCTCGAAGGTGAAACCGCTTGGTGACAAGGAGTCGAGTAACACGTTCACGAAGTTCAGGGCCGAAGGTCCCGGCCCGCGCTGACCATGTAGCGATTGCGATCGCCTACGCTGAGGAAGCGGCGGCGGACGCGAAGGGGAAGATGGTCGGGAAGTGGGTGCGGCTCGCCGCGAAGCGCTTCCTCGCCGACCTCAAGCACGCGCAGGGCAAGCGGCCTCGGTTCTTCTGGTCGCCTGACCAGGCGAACGCCGCATGCCAGTTCATCGAGCAGCTGCCGCACGTCGAGGGCGTCTGGGAGACGCCGACGATCACGCTCGAACCGTCGCAGGTGTTCTTCGTCTGCCAGCTATTCGGGTTCCGGAACGATGACGGCTCGCGCAGGTTCACGACCGCCCTGTATGCGGTCGCTCGAAAGAATGCGAAGTCGGCACTCGCCGCGGCCATCCTGCTCTATGTGTTCTGCACGGAGCCCGAGGTCGGGCCGCAGGTGATTTCGGCGGCGACGACTGGCGACCAGGCGCGGATCGTCTGGGGTGTAGCGAAGCGGATGGTCGAGAAGGTCTCGGACCTTCGCGAGGCTTTCACGCTTGAGCCCTTCGCGCGCGCAATTGCGCGGTACGAGGTCGGCGGGACATTCCGCGCGATCAACTCGAAGGCCTCAACGCAGGACGGCCTCAACCCGTCGGCGCTCTGCTTCGACGAGCTGCACGCGCACAAGACCAGGGATCTGTTCGACGTGTTGCGCTCGGCTTCTGGTGCGCGCAAGTCGCCGCTGTTCCTCTACACGACGACCGAGGGGTACGAGAACCCGGGGCCGTGGTCGGAGCAGCGCCGGTTCGCCTGGCAGATTCTCGAGGGGGTGGTCGAAGCCGATCACTACCTCGCGGTCTACTACGCGCTCGACGACACGGACGACGACTTCGACGAGTCCAAGTGGATCAAGGCAAACCCGCTCCTCGGCGTGTCGGTGTCGCTGAAAAAAATGCGCGAGTACGCGACGGAGGCGAAGTCGCAGCCGGGCACGCTCGCCGAGTTCCGCATCAAGCGCCTGAACCGACCGGCTGCGGCGGCTGAGGCGTGGGTGGATCTGCGCAAGTGGAAGCGGTGCGGTGGTGCTGTGAACCTCGACGAGCTCGAGGGCGCTCGCTGCTGGGCGGCGCTCGATCTTGCTTCGACGCGCGACATGTCGGCGTGGCGGATCGTCTGGGAGCGGGACGGGGTGTTCTACACCTGGGGCCGCTTCTGGGTGCCGCAGTCTGCGGTCGAGCAGCGGACCGAGCGTGGCTCGGTGCCCTATGGGTCGTGGGTCACGCAGGGGCTGATCACGCAGACCGAGGGCAACGTGACCGACTACTCCGTGGTCGAGCGAGACATCCTCGCCGACTGCGCGCGGTTCAACCCGACCGAGGTGGCCTTCGATCCGTGGAACGCGACGGACCTCACGACGCGCCTGCTGGCCGCTGGCCTGCCGATGGTGCAGTTCATCCAGGGGCCGCGCTCGTATCACCCCGGCTTTCAGGCGCTCGAACGCGCCTACATCGCCGGGAAGCTGCAGCACGGCGGCGATCCGGTCCTGACTTGGAACGCGGCGAACCTCGTCCCGAGGCGCGACGCGAACATGAACCTCGCGCCTGACAAGCGCCGCAGCGCCGAGAAGATCGACGGAATGGTCTGCTTGCTGATGGCGATGGCTCGCGCGTCGCTCGCCCCGGAGGGCCAGAACTTGGACGAATACCTCGACTCGCCGGCGATTGGGTGAACGCATGAACTTTCTATCGCACTTCTACCGCTGGGTTTCGACCGGCAACGCACTGTCGGACCGCACGGGTAAGCAGGACGCGGCCCCGAGCTCGGCGCTCGTGGCTGACGCTGCGATGGTCGGGCCGGATGTCGCGCTGCAGATCTCGACGGTCTGGGCGTGCATCGACCGCCGGGCCAAGACGATCGCGAGCCTGCCCTTCTTCGCCTACGAGTCCGTCGGCGGGAAGCGCTCGCTCGCGCGGCAGTCGCGGCTCTGGACGCTGTTGCACGAGTCGCCGAACCAGCGCATGACCCCGTACGAGTTTTGGGTCTGCATGATCATGAACCACGACCTGCGCGGCAACGCCTACGCGCGCATCGACCGCGACCCGCGCACGGGCGAGGCGATCGCGCTCTGGCCGATGGCTGCGGATCAGGTCGAGCTGTCGGTGCTCGATGACGGCTCCGTGGTGTACGCCTACCGCTTGAACAACGACCTCGCCTTCCTGAAGGAAGAAAACGTCCTGCACCTGAAGGACATGGGTAACGGGACGGTCGGTCTGCCGCGGCTCGACTACATGCGCGCGACGGCCTCGGAGGCCAAGAGCGCCCAGCTTCAGTCGCACCGGCTGTTCGCGGCGGCGGGCAAGCCGACCGGCGTGCTGATGGTCGATCAGCTCCTGAAGAAGGAGCAGCGCGAGAAGCTGCAGGAGCGCTTCGCCGAGATGCAGGCCGGCAACACCGCGCGCCTGTTCGTCCTCGAGGCGAACATGAAGTACCAGCAGCTCTCGCTCTCACCGGAAGATCAGCAGCTGCTCGAGACGCGCAAGTTCGAGGTCGAGGAGATCTGCCGCTGGTTCGATGTCCCGCCGGTTCTGGTGCATCACTCGAACGTCACGACTTGGGGCTCGGGCATCGAGCAGATCGTGGACGGCTTCTACAAGTTCAGCGTTCGCCCGATGCTGGTCTCCATCGAGCAAGCGGTCCGAAAACGCGTCATGACGCCGAAGCAGCGCACCACGATGAGCGCTGAGTTCAGCCTCGATGCTCTGCTTCGCGCCTCCCTAAAGGACCGTATGGAGATCTACGGCTCGGCGGTGCAGAACGGCATCTACAACCGGAACGAGTGTCGACAGCTTGAGAACGCCGAGCCCTACGACGGCGGCGAGCTGTTCACCGCTCAAGTGAACCTCGCCCCGGTGAATCGACTTGGGCTGATTTCAACCCCGGCCGCGGGTTCCGCGCCGGACGACCTCTGAGGATACGACCATGCTTGTCCGCAAAACCCTGAGCCTTTCTGACGTTCAACTGAAGATGGACGGCGACGCCGGCACCTTCGAGGGCTACGCCTCCGTGTTCGGCGGTGTCGACTCGTACGGCGACACGATCGTGCGGGGTGCATTCGCGGCGACGCTGCAGGCCAACGCCAGCCCGAAGATGTTCTACAACCACGATTGGTCGATGCCGATCGGGAAGTGGCTGGCCGCGAAGGAGGACGACCACGGTCTCTTCGTCAAAGGCGAGCTCACCCCGAACCTCGGCCTCGCCTCCGATGTTCGCGCCGGCATGCTTCACGGCACGATCGACGGCCTGTCGATCGGCGGCTACCTCAAGAAGGGCGACTACGACGAGACCGACGAGGGCCGCGTGATCCGCACCTGGTCGAGCCTGGTCGAGGTTTCGCCGGTCGTGTTCCCAGCTGATGCAGCCGCGCGCGTCGACCTGACCTCGGTCAAGGCGGCCGAGCTCGACGCGGCGATCGCTGAGATCGAGACCATCCGAGAATTTGAGCGCTTCCTGCGGGACGCAGGCGGCTTCAGCAAAGGGGCGGCGACCGCGCTCGTCGCTCGTGCCAAGACTATCTGTTTCGCGGGGGACCCCGAGGCGGATAGCGAGGCGAAGTTCAAGCAGGAATTGTCCGAGCGCCTGCAGCGTCTCGCGCGTTCCATCGCTTGATCCGCGCATCGTTCCACTATTTTTAATTTAGGAGAATCATCATGACGGACATCGTCATCAAGTCGCTCGAGACCATCGAGCGCAACCTCGCCGCCTTCGCCGAGAAGGCGGACCGCGAGGTCAAGGAGGCCGGCCGCGTGTCGACCGAGACCAAGACTGCTATCGACGCGCTCGGCGTCCAGCAGCGTGAGATGGCCGACCGGCTGGTCGTGCTCGAGCAGAAGGGCTCGGGTCGCGGCGAGACGACCGCGCCGGACAACACCTGGGGCGGTCAGCTCGTCAAGAGCGACAAGTACCAGTCGTTCGCCTCCGGCCAGACCGGCAAGGCGCGCATCGAGGTCAAGAACACCCTGACGGGTGCCGACGCCAACGTCGCGCCGGATCGCAAGCCGGGCATCGTCCCGGGCGCTGCTCCGGTCCTGACCCTCGAGTCGCTCCTGCCCTCGACCGCCACCTCGAGCAACGCGATCGAGTTCACGAAGGAAGCCTCCTTCACGAACTCCGCCGCTGAAGCTGCTGAGGGTGCGGCGAAGGCTGAGTCCGCGCTGACCTGGTCGCTGGTCAACATGCCCGTGAGCACCGTCGCTCACTGGATCAAGATCAGCCGCCAGCTGGCGATGGACAACGTCGCGCTCGCCGCGTACGTGAACGCCCGCATGACCTACGGCGTGAACCGTCGCGTGGAGACGCAGCTCGTCTCCGGCAACGGCACGGCGCCGAACATCAGCGGGTTCCTCAACACCGGCAACTTCACGGCGCACGGCTACGCCAACGCCGTGCTCGGCACGGTGTTGAAGAAGCTCGTCCTGATCCGTCGGATCATCGGCGACCTGCAGAACGCCGGTTACGCGCCGGACGGCATCGTTCTGAACCCGGTGGACTGGGCGATCATCGAGACGGATCTGATGACGGAAGGCTCGGGCAACACCGCCCGCGTGTCCGTGGATGCCGTCGGCCGTCCGACCCTGTTCGGTCTGCCCGTGGTCGCAAGCGTCGGCATGACCGCCGACAACGTCGCGGTAGGTGCGTTCGCGCAGGCCTCGATGATCTACAACCGCGAGGGCGTGATCGTCGAGCTGAGCGATTCGGATTCGGACAACTTCACGAAGAACCTCGTGACCGTCCGTGCCGAGCGCCGCCTGGCACTCGCCACCGAGATCCCGGCCGCGATCCGTGCCGGTGACCTGACCCCGGCCTAATCGGTCGGTTCCGGCGTAAGCCGGCTGGATGGGGCGGGGGCTTCGGCCTCCGCCCCTATCCTTTTTGGAGAACACCATGCTCGTGAAGTTCAAGACCTCTGGCAGCAATAGCGCTTTCGGCAGCTTCTCGCCGGGGGATCTGCTGCGCTGCGGCGACGATCTGGCTCGGCACCTGGTCGAGGATGCGCGCGTGGCGGAGTACGTCACCCAGAACGCGTCCGCGGCCCCTGCTGCGGCGCCCGCTGAGACGCCCGAGGCTGAGTCCGCCCCGGAGGCGGCGTCCGCTCCTGCGCGGCGTCGTGCCCGCCGGTGAAGATTTCAGTATTGACCCCGCCGACCGCCGAGCCGCTTTCGCTCGCGGAGGCTCGCGCGCACATGCGCGTGGATCACTTCGAAGAGGACGGCGTGATCGCCGGTCTCATCCTGGCCGCTCGCCAGCACATCGAGCAGGAGACGGGCCTCGCGCTCTGCACGCAGACGCTGCGCGGCACGCTCGACGCATTCCCCGCAGGTAAGGCGATGGCCCTGCCTGCTCACCCGGTCCAGTCGGTGACGGCTGTCCGGTACTTCAACGAGGCCGGGTCGCTCATCGAGTGGCCGGCCGGCGAGTGGGAGACGGATCTCACCGGCATCGTCCCGCGCATCGCGCCGCGCAACGGCTTCGCCTGGCCGACCCCGGGCCAGAAGCTCGGCGCGGTGCAGGTTGAGTTCGTCGCCGGTTACGGTGGCCCTGAGCTTGTGCCGCAGCCGGTCATGCAGGCGCTGCGCATCCTCGTCGCGCACTACTACGAGCACCGCGAGCTCGTCGTCACCGGGACGACCGTCAACGAGCTGCCGATGACGGTCAAGGCGCTCATCGCCCCGTATCGGTGCTTCGCCTGATGCGCGCTGGCCGACTCCGTCACCGGGTAGTCGTCGAGCGGGCGACTGACGGGACCGACGCCTATGGCGATCAGGTGCAGACCTGGACGACGCTTGCGACCGTGTGGGCGGGCGTCGAGCCGCTGTCGGGCCGCGAGTACCTGTCGGCCTCGCACATTCAGGCGGATGTCTCGACGCGGATCGTTCTGCGCGGCATCCCGGGCGTGACGCTGACGCCGAAGGACCGCATCCGCTACGGGTCGCGCCTGTTTGACATCAAGCAGATCGTCGACCAGGACGCCGAGAACATCGAGCTGCAGCTGCTCACGCAGGAGCGGTTCGTCTGATGGCCATCGTCTCGGACATCAAGGTCGAGGGCTTGCGCGAGCTCGAGGCCCGCTTGCTCGAGCTCGACGCGGTGGCCGGGAAAAAGCTGCTCACGCGCACGACGCGGCGTTCGCTGCTGCAGTTCCGCAAGCAGGCGGTCGCCAACGCCCGGAGCGGGTCGCGCTCGGGTGCACTGGCTGAGGCCATCAAGATCGTGACCGTGACGCCGCGGGCGAACCAGACGGTCGCCGTGCAGGTAGGTCCGAAGAAGAAGGATCGCCGCGGGCTCGCCGTGCATAACGTGTTTTACAGCCGCCGCCGCCGGGGGATCTTCTACGGTCACCTGGTCGAGTTCGGCTTCACTGCGCGCGGCCGTGCTGCTCGCAGGGTGCCTGGGCGGCCGTTCCTGCAGCCTGCCTGGGACGCGACGCGGGCGGCTATCCCGGCTGAGTTTCGGCGGATTCTCGGGCAGGCGCTTGATCGCATCGCCCGCCGGTCTGCGCAGCGTTCGTCCGCTACCGAGGGGCTCGTCGACCCATGAGCATCGAGAACGCAATCATCGCGCGCGTAAAGGCGCTGGCGACGGGCGCCGGCCAGCGGGTCTACCGCGAGGTCATCGTGCAGGAGCCGCAGCTGCCGGCGGTCGCCGTCTCGCGCACTGCGGGTGCTGGGTTCGCGCGCGTGCTCGGGAATGTTCCGATGCTGCAGCGGGCGACGCTCCGGATCGAGACTGTCGGCGACACGATGGCGCAGGTGGCCCCGGTGGCCGCCGCGATCGTGACCGGCCTCGATGGCTGGTCAGGTGCGGTGTCCGGCGTGACCGTGCTGCGCGCGACGCTGGTGCAGCAGCAGGAGCAGGCCGAGGCGCAGGGCGATCGGACGCTGCGCATCGTCCAGCAGGACTTCGACTTCGTGTTTCGTTGATCGCCCGACTTGGGCGCGTAGTAACCACGGCCGCTTTCGGGTGGCCTTTTTTTTGGAGATAGGAAAATGCCCGGATACATCAGTTCAGGCGTCGTGTTCTCCGCCGGTGACGGCGCGACCCCGACGGAAGTGTTCGCGACGGTCGCGCAGGTGCAGGAGGTCAAGTGGTCCGGTTACAGCCGGTCCGTGGTCGACTCTCGCGTGCTGGGCGATCTGTACCCGCAGCGCATGCTTGGCCCGCACGAGACGCAGAACGTGGAGATGAAGCTCCTGTTCGACCCGGCCGACACCGCGCACGAGGCGATCCGGACGCGATTGATCGCCGGCTCGCAGCACAACTACCGGATCACGCTTCCCGACCCGGGCGCGTACCAAGTGCAGGTCCGCGGCTTCTTCACGAAGTTCGAGGTCGACGCGCTGACGGCTGAGGGTGGCGAGATCGTCGTGAACGCGACGCTCGAGCTGACCGCGCTGCCGGTGGTGACCCCGTAATGGCGGCAGTCGATCGGGATCTGCTGCGGGCGCAGGTCAGCGCGACGCTAGCGAAGGCGACGGTCCGTCCGTTGGTCGTCGCTGGCGTCGAGCTGTTCGTTCGCGGCCTGACTGGCGCCGAGCGGGTGCAGCTCATGAAGTGGTCGGCCGAGGCGCAGGGCGGCGGCGAGCCGCTCAGTGACTACAAGGTTGCGTTCCTCGGACTCTGCGACGCCGACGGCGTGCGGCTGTTCGATGACGAAGCCTCGCTGGCGGTGCTCGATGGCGGTGCGGTCTCGGAGATCGCGCGAGCCGTGATCGAGGCGTCCGGCCTGACGGGCGCAGCTGCGGAGATCGCAACGGGAAATTGACCGGCGAGTCGGAGCTGCTGCTCTGGTTCCGGCTCGCCGCGCAGCTCGGGGCGACGGTGGGTGAGCTTCAGGAGCGGATGAGCTCTTTAGAGTTTACCTACTGGCAGGCGTTCTACGGATTGGAGCCGTTCGGCTTCGATACGGAGAACTGGCGGATGGGTATGACCTGCTCGACCGTGGCGAACGCTGCGGGCCCAAAGCGCGGCGGCAAGGCGTGGCGGGTCGAGGACTTCGTCCCGGCGCGCAAGGCGGAGCCAGCAGCATCTCAATCCATTGATGACGTCCGGCGAGTGGTCGCTGCGATGGTGGGAAAACCTCATGGCTGATATCGGCACACTGGTCGTCAGGATGGCGGCGGACTCGGCGCAGATGCGGTCCGAGCTCGACCGCGTCAAGGGCGAACTGAAGAAAACCGACAGCGGTGTCTCGGCGCTGTCCGGCGCCTTCAAGAACTTGGGCGGCATCGTCGCCACGTTCTCGCTGGCTGCGGTTGTCACTCAGGCGATGCAGGCCGCGGGCGCGCTGAACGACACGGCGGCAAAGACCGGCCTCTCCATCGACGCGCTGCAGCGCCTGCAGTTCGCGGCGACCCTGTCGGGCGGCTCCCTCGAGGGGGTTTCCGGCGCGGTGGCGCGCATGCAGAAGGCGCTCGTCGGCGCGGAGGAGGGCGGCAAGGAGGCGGTGGCGGCGCTCGATCGGCTTGGCCTGTCCGCAAAGCAGATCCTGACGCTTTCGCCGGACAAGCAGTTCGAGGCGATCGCGCAGAAGATCGCGTCGATTCAAGACCCGGCTGAGCGCACGACGGCCGCGATGAATCTGTTCGGCCGTTCCGGCGCCGAGCTCATCCCGACGCTGCTCGCGATCGGGACCAACGGCGAAGCGATGGCCGCGCAGCTCTCCGCCATTGGCGGGCCGGTTTCGGACAAGGCGATCGCCAACGTCGACACGCTGGGCGATCAGCTCGACGTGCTCAAGACGGGCGCGAAGAACACCGCCATCGAGCTCACGGCTCTGGCGTCCGCCATCCTCGTCCCGCTCCTGCGCGAGACGAATGAGTGGATCAAGTCGCTGCGCATCCTGACCGGCGGCGGCGGCGAGCTCGAGCAGCTGCAGCGCCGGCTCGAGATCCTGCAGGAGGCGCGCAACTCCATCCCGATTTTCTTCAACTTCGGCTATGTCGAAGGCCAGGGCGTGGTGCTCGGCCGTCGCGGCCTCGAGCAGGCGATGCGCTCGGTGCGTGCAGACATCGACGCCATGAAGGCGAGCGCGGCGGGCGCGGTCGGCGGCATCATCGACGTGCCGATGGACATCCCGCAGCCGCAGGTGCCGAACCTCGGCGGCGGCGGCGGCAAGCCTGGCGAGCGTGCGCTGACCCCGGCTGAGATCCGCGAGCGCGACGCGGCCAAGCGCGACGCCGACTTCAAGCGCGAGTACGACCTGACCGCGCTGCACCTCTCAAGCCTTCAGATGCTGTCGTTCGACCATGCCTCGGTGCTGGCGAACATCGACTCCACCAGCGCAGCGCAGCGCATCCAGTCCGCCACGGACTTCGAGTATTTCCGCGCGAACATCGCTCAGGCTTTCGGCCTGCAGCAGCTCGACTTCGAGACCATCAAGAACCAGTCAATCATCGACCTCGCTGGCGGCCTGTTTACCGCTCTGGCTGGCGAGAACACGAAGCTGTTCAAGGTGCAGCAGGCCTTCGCGGTCGCGAACGCGGTGGTCAACACCGCCGAGGGCGTCACGAAGGCGCTGCGCTCGCTGCCGTTCCCCGCCAACCTTGGCGCCGCCGCGAAGGTCGCGCTCGCGGGCGCGATCCAGATCGCCAAGATCAAGTCGACGGCGCCCGGCGGGTCCGGCAGCGCGACGACTTCGGGTCTCTCTGGCGGCTCCACCGGCTCGACCCCTTCGCTCCCGCAGACCGCCGGCAACGCCCAGCAGGCGGAGCAGGCCCCGCGCATCGCGCAGGTCGTGATCCAGGGCAGCGTGTTCTCCTCGCGAGAAACCGCCGACTGGCTGGTCGACCAGCTCAAGGACGCGATCAACAACCGCGACGTCGTGTTCATCAACGGGAACAGCCGACAGGCTGGTCTCATCACGGGAGCCTGACGTGCCCGCAGTCACTTTCACCGCGAAGCGCAGCCTCATCGCCGGGCATACGGGCGGGTCGCAGTATTCGCTCGACCTTCGCCTGGTCGAGGGCGGTCTCGGTGTCGGCCGCAAGGTCGGCTCGGAGACGCAGCGCTCGCTCAGCGACAAGACCGAGACGCTGTACTACTTCGGGAAGAGCACCTGGGCGGCGATCGCGCTCGTCTTGAACTCGACCGAGCGGGCCGCGCTCGCGGAGTTTTTGCATTCGGTCGAGGCCGGCGAGTCGTTCACCTTCTCGCCCTACGGCTCGGTCGCCGCGATGGGCACGACGCACACCGCGCGGCGCGTGACCGCCAACTACAACTTCGAGCGCTTGGACGGCACCGGCGCCACGCCGAATGACGACGCGATGCGCGTTTCCTTCGACCTCGAGGAAGTCTGATGCGCACCGACCCGGCCGCCTTCAACGAGCTGAACAGCGCCTCCGTCAAGGAGCCGCGCTTCGTCGTTCGCATCAACTTCTCGACGCCCATCCTCATCACGAGCCACACCGGCATCACGGGCCTCTCGGGTGCCGTCATCGACGGCGCGCTCATCGAGCCGAGCATCGTCTCGCAGCGCCTCAACCCCATCGAGGGGCGCTCGGAGATCGGCTCGGCCTCGTTCCAAGTGGCCGACCTTGCGGGCACGCTCACCGACGAGATCCGCTCGCGGCTCGGCGCCGCGGCTGGCCTGCGCGACAAGCAGGTCGAGTTCTTCTTGGGCTACGCTGGGCTCGCCTTCGCCGACTTCGTGCGGGTGGGCACCCAGCGCGTCACCGAGGCGACCTTCGACAAGGGCCGCTATCAGATCTCCTGCGCGGACATCCAGCGGTCGGCGAAGAAGGACATCTTCGAACTCGCCGAGACGACTCTCGCTCAGTCCCTTTCGGCAACCGACACCACGGTGACGGTCAGCTCGACGGCCGGCTTCACGACCGTGTTCCACGGGCCGACCTACACCGACGCGGCCAACGCGACCGTCGGCTACATCAAGATCCGGGACGAGGTCATTCGTTACACGGGTAAGACCGCGACCACCTTCACCGGCTGCGCCCGTGGCGTCCTCGGCACCATCGCGGCCGCCTACGACGTGGACGCTGCCACCCCGGCAACGCGCCGCGAGAAGGTCACCGAGCACGTCTACCTCGAGCTGCCCGCGGTCAAGATCGCCTACGCCATCCTCACGGGGCAGCTCTACGGCGACGCCGCAACGCTCCCGGCGGCCTGGCATCTCGGAATCGACACTTCGCTCATCCGCACCTCGGACTTCATCGGCATTGGTGGAGATCTTTGGGACGGCGCCAACGCGGGCGTAGTGATCCGGTTCGAGGGGCTCAAGAAAACCGACGGCAAGAAGTTCCTCGAGGAGGAGATTTGTCGCCTGCTGGGCGTCTTCATGCCGGTGTACGCCGACGGCGCGTGGGGCCTGCGCCGAGCCGCGCGCGTGCTCTCGGATGCGGCCACGGTCGCCACCCTCGACGAGTCAAACAGCGTGCAGGTCGGCGAGCTTGTGCATGACATGGGCGAGCTGCACAACGTGTTCCGGATCTTCTGGAACTGGAACGGCTCGGACTACACGCGGACGACGGCACTCATCGACGCGAGCTCGGCCGCGGCGCACGGCAAGGCCGACCCGCTCGATCTCAAGTTCAAGGGCTTGTACGGCGGCCGGGCCACCGACTCTCTCCTCTACCAGCTCGTCGACGCCCTGCGCGATCGCTACGCTGCGCCTCCCGAGCGGCTCTCCGTCACGGCGCTGCACTCGCTCAACCGCCTTGAGGTGGGCGACGTGGTGCGCGTGCGCTACGCCTCCGTCCGAGACTACTCCGGGGCGGGCGCGTCCATCGACCGCGCGTTCGAGATCCAAAACCTATCGGTGAACCACAAGACCGGCGCGGTGCAGCTCGAGCTCTTCGGCTCAACGTCCCCGGCTTCGGCGCTATCGCCGACTACGGCCACGACGGCGCTCCCGAACGCGTTCTACACGGCCACAGGAACCGCGCTCTCGACGGTGGCGACCATCACCGCGGGCGTGATGGCGACTGGCTCATACACGCTCACAGGCGGCTCCAGCCTCACCGCCTCGGGGTCCATCTGGTACCACGACGGCGACCTGACGATCCCGCAAGGTTGCACCCTAAACATCAGTGGCAACGTGCAGCTGCGGGTGCGCGGCTACCTGACCGTCAACGGCACCATCAACGGCGTCGGCGGCGGTCTGGCGGGCGTGGCTGACAACACCAGCCCGACCGTGCAGCTCACCGGTAATCCGGGCTGGGTCGGCAACTCCCGCGGCCTTGACGGCATCGACGCCGCGCAGGACTACGCCAACGGCAACGCGCGGCTCCAGACCGTCCCGGTGCCCGTGACGCAGGGCAAGCACGCCGCGTTCCCCTACCTCGAGGTCACGGTCTCGGGCAACACCCTGACCGGCCTGCCGACCGACCTGCGCGGCACCGGCGGCGGCCCGGGCGGCAAGATCACGAGCGGCGGCAAGGCGACCTTCCGCGCGGCGGGCGGGGCGGGGGCGGCGGGTGGTGCGGGTCTCTGCACGATCTCGCGCGGCTTCTCGACCGGCGCATCGGCGACTATCAACCTGTCCGGCAACAGCCCGACCGCTCCGTCTCTGCACGGCCCGCTTCCGAACATGTACTACCCGGGCGCGGGTGGCGCTGGCGGCCCGGGCTCGATCCTCCTCCTCCTCGACGGCTCGGCCGTCTCTGCGCCGGATCTGACGAACCGCTTCATCGCCAACACCGGCACGGTGCCGCAGCCGGCGCAGGTGTCGGGCAAGCTCACCTTCCTCGACAACGAGCCGTACCACCGCTACTCGGACAACGAGGACCCGTGGGCGGGCTACCCCGACCCGGCGGTCATCTCCGGCCGCTCGCTGGCCGGCTCCGCCCAGCGCATCCAGTTCATCCCGGCTCCGGAGACGGCAACGGCCGACCCGGTGGCCGCCCCGCCTGCGCCCTCGGGTCTGACGGCGGTCGCCCAGGACGGCTTCGTGCTCGTCTCTTGGACGCTGCCGGCTGATCCGGCTTCTTATGATGCAGTCGAGCTCCACGCGTCCACGTCGAACGATCGCGCGGCGGCGGTTAAGGTTTTCGACGGCCGCGCGTCCGACTTTAAGCACGTCACCGGCGACACTTCCGCGCGGTTCTATTGGGCCAGGTCGCGCCGCGATCGCGCGGTCTCCGCCTGGCATCCGGCCACGACCACGAGCGCGGCGACTGCGGCGGCGCGTCCGCCGACGGTTACCGGGTACCTCACGAACGAGGCCGTGGCCGTCGCGGCTGACTCGGCCGGCACGGTCGCATCCTTCGCTGGCGCGTCGGGCTCCTTCAAGGTGCTCGCGGGCGCGGTCGACGTCACGACGTCCGCGACGTTCGCGCTTGTCGGCTCGAGCGCGCTAACCGCCACGATCAACGCGACGACGGGCGCCTACTCGGCGACCGCGATGACGGCGGACGTCGGCACGGCGACCTTCCGCGCGAGCTACGGCGGCGTGACCGTCGACAAGGTTTTCAGCGTCACCAAGGCGCGCGCGGGCGTGAACGGGACGAACGGGACCAATGGCTCGAACGGCAGCAACGGGACGAATGCCGTCTCGATCTCGCTCTCGCGCGACGCGGTGCAGCTGTTCGCCTTCGCCGAGGGGACGGTCCCGTCGTTCGCGGATGCGGTCGGCACGGTCACGGTGCGCGACGGCGCGACCGACGTCACGGCGTCGGCGACGCTCTCGGCGGTGCAGGGCTCGGGCGTCACCGGCACGGTGAACACCGCGACGAACACGCCGGTCAACGGTCAGCCGAAGGGCTACTACCGCGTTACCGCGATGACCGGCGACACCGGCACGCTTACGCTCTCGGCGGTCTACGGCGGCGTGACCTATCAGGCGACCTTCACGCTCGCCAAGAATAAAACCGGCTACGAGATCGTCGCCGCGCTCCCGAGCACGAATCTCTTCGAGGGTCGGATGGTGTACCTCACCACCGACGATAAGCTCTATCGCTACACCGGCGCGGCGTGGACGGCCGCGATTCCGGCGGCGGACATTTCCGGGCAGATCGCGGATTCGCAGATCGCGGGCGTCGGCGCGGGCAAGGTTACGGGGCAGCTGACAAACGCGCAGATCGCCGACCTCGCGGCGGCGAAAGTGACCGGCCAGCTCGCCGACTCGCAGCTCGCCGCTATCGGTGCGGCCAAGGTGACGGGCCAGCTGACCAACGCGCAGATCGCGGACATCGCGGCGGCGAAAGTCACCGGTCAAGTCGTCGCGTCGCAGTTAAATGTCGGCGTCGGCGGCGGGAACCTTCTCGGAAACGCGGCCTTCCGCGCGCACGCGGGCGGCTATCCGACTGGGTGGGGCCTCTACAACAACGGCGCTCATTCGGTTACGCCGAGCATCAATTCCGGCGGATTGTTCGGCGGCAACTTCTTCCGCCTGACCGCGAACGAAACCGTCGGAAACACTTTCGGCCTCTACACCGCGAACAATATCGGCGTACCGGGCGCCGGCGTGGATTCGTGGACGCCCGGTCTAACCTATGTGATTTCGTTTTGGGCGCGCTCAAACGGCGCCGGCGCGGTTGGCCGGACCATGCAGGGCCTCTACTCGAACATGGGGTGGAACGCGGCAACTCAGCTCGCCAACCCCCCGCTCGTCAATGGCGTCTGGCAGCGTTACTCCTGGCGCGTGCAGCCGGCCGATAACAGCCACACGCCGGTCGGCTCGCTTTACATCTCTTTTGAGCCGGGCGGGAACGGTTTCAATTTTCTATTCTCGGGCGCGTCCATCGACATCTGCGCGCCGCAGGTTGAGCAGGGCGAGCTCCCGTCCGGCTTCTCGCCGCGACCGGAGGAGATCCTGCCGGGGACCATCACCGGGACCGAGATCTCGGACAACGCGATCACCACGCCGAAGCTGGTGGCGGGCGCGGTCGTGGCGGGGAAGATTGCTGCGGATGCGGTCGGCGCGAACGAGATCGTGGCCAACGCGGTCACGGCCGCGAAGATTGCGGCCGGTGCAGTCGTCGCCGGGAAGATCGCGGCTGATGCGGTGACGGCGAACGAGATCGCCGCGAACGCGATCACGGCCGCGAAGATTGCCGCCGGCGCAGTCGTCGCCGGGAAGATCGCGGCCGATGCGGTTACCGCGAACGAAATTTCCGCCAACGCGGTCACGGCCGCGAAGATTGCGGCCGGTGCAGTCGTCGCCGGGAAGATCGCGGCTGATGCGGTGACGGCGAACGAGATCGCCGCGAACGCGATCACGACCGCGAAGATTTCCGCCGGTGCCGTGGTCGCGGACAAGCTTGCCGCCTCTGCGGTGACGGCCGACAAGATCGCAGCCGGGGCGATTACGGCCACCAAGCTCGCGGTCGCGATGGGCGGCTCTAACTTCGTCAAAAACAGCAGCTTCGAGTCCAATACAGGAACCGCCCCCGACGGCTTCGGAATGTACGACAACTCCAGCGAGGCTACCTATTTCGGCGTGCAGACCTCCGGCGGCCGCACTGGCGCGAATTTCCTTCGTATCTCGTTCAACGCGAACAACTCCACCAAGGGCTTCTACTTCGCAAACAACGGCCAGTACGACAATTCAGGAATTTTCAGAACCGGTCGCTGGTATGTGTTCTCGTGGTACGCGCGCGCGAGCGGCGGGGCGCTTGGCTACGGGATGACAACGGCGTGGAATATCGGCCCGAACGATTACATCGTGCTGGCAAACCCGGCTCTTAACGGTAACTGGCAGCGTTACGCCTTCGCGTGTCGCTGGACCGGTGGGTCGGTCGATAACAATGGCTTTGCGACGGTATCCGGTGGAATCGGCGCAACATCATCAATTGACTTCGACGACATACAGGTCGAGGAGGGCGAGTATCCGACCGGCTACGCGCCGCGCCTTGCGCCGGGCGAGGTCATCGGGACCTTTATCGCCGATGGGGCCATTGTTACCAACAAACTCGCGGCTAACGCGATCACCGCGGACAAAATCAACGCCGGCGCCGTGACCGCGGCAAAGTTATCGGTCTCGTCGCTCGACGCTATCTCGGCGAATGTCGGAACGCTCACGGCCGGCGTCATCCGCAACACCGCCGACTCGTTCCGCGTCGACGTCACCAACGGCCGGACGATCGCCACGACCGGCTCGTTTATGAAAGTCACCGGCGCGCCGTTCGGCAGCTCGTCGCAGTTCATCGAATGGTACGGGCCGTATCAATCGAACCTCGCCAACTGCACCGAATCGAACGCGACGTACTACCTCAAGACCAACGGCACCGCGTATTTCGGCGGCGCGCTGCTCGCGGGCGTCCTTAAGAACAGCGTGCAGGGGACCAACCTCACCGACGCAAACGAGGCCATCCTCGGCCCGTTCTCCACGAACGGCGGGAGCATCACGCTCACGATGGCGCTCAACTTCTACGGGCGCATCGATTACCCCGGCACATCTGGCGGCCTCACCAACTACAACGCAAAGACCAAGCAGAACCCGTCCTTCACGGTCGTGCTCTCTCGGAAAATCGGTAGCGGCTCCTACTCCGACGTCGCCACCTACAACTTCACCGGCTCGTGGAACGGCGAAGCGCCCGTTCCGGTTGACAGCGCGCCCGGCTACTACGAGCAAGAAGGCGCTGGCTCCGGCACCTACACGGACACCAGCGGCGGCACCGCCGACAAGACTTTCAAGCTCCGGTTTACCTCGTGGGCGAACGTTAACTCGACCGTGATCGCCAACACCCTTTCCCTGACCAGCGTGGAGTAACGACCGATGGCACTGCGAAAACTTCTCACCCTTCCGTCCGGTCACGCCGTCGAATACTGGCGGATCGCGTCGATCACGACCGCGTTCGCCGCGGGTCACGGCGTCGTCGAGCTCGCGGGCTACCGAGATCAGGCCGCGCGCGAGGCCGGGATGCCGCCGCTCGCGGACGCGCGGCAGACGTTCTCCGGCTACCTCGGCCACGGCGGCACGGCCGAGGCTTACGCGTGGCTGCGCTCGCAACCGGTGCCCGTTCCCGGTCACTACGAGACGCGAGATCTTACGGTCCCGATGCCGTCGGCTAATCCTGACGAGCCGCCGGTTATGCAGGTCACGCGCCGGCAAGTGTGGGTGATGGAACAACCTGGCGCGCCGCTCTTTGCCGACGCGGAGGATTGCTAACATGAGCGCGACCGATCTCTCGAAGTTCCGAGTGCCGCTCGGCTCGCTCGTCGTCGACGCCTCGCTCGTTATCGCGCTGATCTGGTGGGGCGCGACGATGACCTCGAAGCTCGACGAGATGAACCGCCGGATCGCCAACGTCGAGCAGGTGAAAATCCAACCCGAGGCGGACCGGCGCATCGCGGTCATCGAGGCGCGGCTTACTGACCAGACCTCGAGGCTACAGTCGATCGAGGACAAGCTAGATCGCGCCCTCGATCGCGGCCGATGAGCCTGTTCCTCTCCGCCGGTCACTCGCCGGCGGCTCCCGGCGCGGCGTGGCGTGGCTTCGTCGAGCACGCCGAGGCTCGCGAGTGGGTCGCGGAGCTCTCGCGGCTCCTTCCCGGCGCGCAGCTCGTTCCGCCCGGCGAGCTCGGCGCGAAGATCCGCTGGGTCAACGCGCGCGCGCGGCCGACGGATCTCGCCGTCGAGGTGCACTTTAACGCAGCGACGCCGACGGCCCGCGGGTCCGAGACCCTGCACGCACCCGGCTCTGGCCGTGGCGCACTGCTGGCGGTCGAAGTGCAGGCCGTCCTCGCCCGGCACTTCTTGCCGAACCGCGGCATCAAGCAAGGCTGGTATCAGCAGAACCCCGCAAAGGGGCCGCTCGCCTTTCTCGCCAAGACCCGATGCGCGGCGCTGATCCTGGAGCCCGCCTTCATCTACCAGGCAGACGAGATCCGCGCCAAGCGGGCCGCCTGCTGCCTCGACCTCGCCAACACACTCCGGAGATTCACATGACCGACGAAACCGAAGTCTCGACCCGCGACTGGCTGCGCGGCGCTCTGCGCTCGCGCACGGTCTGGATCAACATCGCGCTCGCCGTGCTCGGGGGCCTCGAGCTGTCGGGCGCGCACCTGACGACGCTGTTCGGGGCGCAGCTGTCCGCCGCTGTTCTGCTGATCGGCTCGCTCGCGAATCTCGCGCTGCGCGCCATCACTACGACCCCGCTGCCGCACCGCTGACCGTGGCCGTGCGCACCGAGCGTCAGCCGTTTCGCATCCCGAAACGGTTCGAGCTCATGGGGCACACGGTCCGGGTGCGCATCGTCCGCCGCGATCGCTGGCGGCACGGCAAGGATTGCGTCGGCATCTGGGACCCGTCCCGCCTGACGATCGACATCGTCGCGGGGCAGATGCGAACCCTCACCGAGCAGGTGTTCTTCCACGAACTCGCCCATGCCGTCGCGACCATGCAGTCGCACCCGCTCGCGTCCGATGAAACCTTCATCGACCAGCAAGGGCACCTGTACCACCAGTTTTTCACCAGCTCGACCTACTGACCCACCTTCGGAGGCCTCGTGCCCAGCCAAAAAGTAACGGATGAGCAGATCATCGCGGCGCTCAACGCCGCCAAGGGCGTGCGCGCCGAGGCTGCACGCCAGCTCGGCATCAACACCCGAGGTCTCGCGCAGCGCATCGACGGGCTCAAGTCCCGCGGCGTGCCTGTGCCCGACTCGAGCTATGACCCGGGCGCTCGGTTCCGCACCGCTGGCGGCGTGGTGGAGAACACCCCGCGCAAGCGTGAGCTCTTCGAGGTGCCGAAACTGCCCTCGGGCAAGATCGACATCCGCGAGCTGATCGATCGGCGCAAGTCCGCCTTCGCGCGAAAGGACGCGGCTGCCGAGGCCCGGAAGCTGATCAAGGTCAAGGTCCGCGGGAACGATCCGATCGCGGTCACGCTCCTCGGCGACCCGCACGTCGATGACGACCACACCGACCTCGGCCAGCTCGAGCGCGACATCGAGGTCATCAAGCGCACGCCCGGTCTCTACGCGGCCTGTATCGGCGACCTGCAGAACAACTGGATCGGGCGTCTCGCTCGGCTCTACGGCGAGCAGGAGACCACGACCGACCAATCGTGGCAGCTCGTCGAGTGGCTCGTCTCTGAGCTGCGCGAGGACTGGCTGTTCATGGTGCAGGGCAATCACGACCATTGGAGCGGCGGAGGCGACCCGCTGCGCTGGATTCAGCGTCAGGCCGGCGTCACGCTCACCGGCGACCACACTGTCCGCGTCGCGCTGACCTTCCAGAACGGCACCGAGGTCCGCATCGCTGCCCGCCACGACTGGCCCGGGAACTCGATGTGGAACCCCAACCACGGGCAGCTGAGGGCGGCGAAGCTCACGCACCACGACCACGTCATCGTCTCAGGCCACAAGCACACCGGCGGCTATCAGCTCCTGCGCATCGCAGCGACCGGCCAGCTCGCGCACCTGCTGCAGCTCGGCAGCTACAAGATGCACGACTCCTATGCCGACGCGCTCGGCCTGCCTCCCGCGATGATCGCGCCCAGCTGCACTGTCATCCTCGACCCGATGGGCGGCGAGCTCGGCCTTGTGCGGGTCGAGCACGACATCGAGGCCGCGGCGGACTACCTGACATGGCTCCGGAAGCGCCGGGCGGCCGCATGACCGACCCCGTCAACCGTCCCGCCCACTACAACCAAGGAGACGTCGAGTGCATCGACGCCATCCGCGCGCAGCTCTCCGACGAGGAGTGGCGCGGATACCTGCGCGGGCAGGTGGCAAAGTACAACTGGCGGCTCGGCAGGAAGGACGCGCTCGAGCAGGACGCCCGGAAGCTGCGCTGGTACGCGAGCTGGCTCTGCGGCGTGGACCCGCGCAAATGATCCCGCCCTGGCTGACGCTCCGGCTGGCCGGTTATGTGGCCGGTTCCGTCCTGATCCTGACCGGCCTCTGGCTCGCCTACGATTGGGCGCACGACCGCGGGGTCGCCGAAGAGCGGGCCCGGTGGGAAGCGTCCACGGCGGAGGCGGGTGCCCGGTTCGCCGAGGCTCTGGCCGCACAGCAGGCCGTAATGGCCGACCTTGACCGTGACCTTACCGACGCCCGTCGCCGGGCGAACAGCCGCCGCGAGGGCCTCAGCAATGCGTTCCAGAATGATCCCGCTGCTCGCGACTGGTCTCGCGAGCCTATCCCTGACAGCGTGCGGGTCGCGATTGGTCGTGATCGAGCAGTGCCCGGCGATCCCGGTCGCGCTGACTGAGCCCTGCGCGCTGGCCGCGCGTGACCTCGCCACGAACGGGGATCTCGCGCGCGCATACCTCGATGCCACCGAATGCGTCGATGAGTCGTCGCTGAAGCTGCGGGCTATTCGCGAACTTGCGGCCTGCCGGCTGCAGACAGAGACCAGGCGAGGCACGCGACCCACCCGATGAAGGTCCAGCCGAGGAACAGGTTCACCACCGCGATCGAGTAAACGTTCGGGTGCTTGCGTCCCTTCGCGATCCACCACGGCAGCAGGTAAATCCACAGCAGGAAAACCAGCAGCAGCAGGCCGCCGATCGAGTCGATTCCGAATCCCATAACGTCTCCCGAAAGTGTCCAAAATAAAAAAGCCGGTACCTGATTCTATTGGCTTTTTCCCGGCCTGAGTCCGTAAAGTATTGGACACTGCGCGGGGGTCTTTTCCCTGATATTCTGCGGCCTTGCGCCCGTTCGGCTGTCAGGCTTCGAACCTGAGGGTCGGGAGTTCGAATCTCTCCGGGCGCGCCACTTTTCAATGACTTACACCATCTCCGCGTGCCTCGCTTGGCCCGGAAATATTGGACGTCCAAAAAAACTCACCGCAACGGGCGCACCTTCACCGGCTTCGCGACGTAGAACCGGCGCGTCGTCGCCTGGTCGGAATGACCGAGCCGTTCCTGCGCATCCGAGACCGTGTCCGAGTCGCTCGCCGACTTCCGGCGGATGTCGTGGAAGGTGAACGACTCAACCCCGCCCGCGATCGCCTTGCGCATCAGCCGCTGCCAGATCGCCGAGAACCCGCTGCCCGTGTACCGCTTCCCGCCGGCCGTCTTGACGACATGGTGGCGGGGCAGCTGCGGCGTCAGTCGCCGCGCGCGATCGAGCACCGCCTCGAGGTCCGGCGTCCGCTGGATCAGCAGCCCCGCACCCGTCTTGCTGGTGCGCACCTCCACCCCGTCCGCCTTCACCTGGTCCCAAGTCAGCGCCAAGAGATCACCCCGGCGCAGTCCCGTCAGCAGCGCGAGATCCATCGCGATCTTCATGCGTTCGGCTGCGAGCTCGCGGACCTGCGCGAACTCTTCATCCGTGACGTATCGCATGCGCTTCGTGCGCGGCAGGCGCTCGAGCTGGCGCACCGGATTCCGTGTTGCAAGCCCCCAGCGGGCGGCCTTCTGCAGCACATGCCCGAGCAGCTTCACTTCGTGCCGGGCTGCGGTCGGCGCTGCCGAACCGTCCGGGCCACGACGGCGATCGAGGTACTGGTAGAGCTGGGCGACCTCGAGCTCGTCGGGCGCCATGTCGCCGAACACCGCCTGCAACCGCCCGAGCTGCGCGGTCTCGTTTACCCGGGTCTGCGGGCTCCGCTTGAGCGGCAGCACTTCGGTCCGGTAGCGTTCGATAACCTCGCCGAGCGTCCGGCCTGACCAGGTCGTCGTGACCATGCGCCCGTAGGCCGCAAGCGCCGGCGCGAGATCTCGCCCGAGGTTGTGCCAGCGCCCCGCCTGGTCGACGAAGAAGTAGGCACCCCGCCGCAGGTACATACGGCGCGGCAGGTGCCGGTCATGCTTTCGCGATCTGCCCATCGAGCACCCCGAAGTTAGGTTCTTTGCGGGCCGCCGCAGCACCGGCTCCGGAGACCATCCTACGCGACATCTCTTGAACAGCCACCACCGGCTCGCTGAGGCCGTTCATGGTGAACTTCCAGCCGTTCCGCGCAAGCCAGCGCGCCTGTGCGGACGGTCGCCGGTAGCCGGTCAGCTTCGCCAGTTCTGCGGAACTCAGGAACACTCGACGCACTCCACGATCCGGATCTCGTCGCCCAAATGCAGCTGCAGCGCCGACTCGGCCGCCGGGCCGGTCAGGTGCACCACCACCGACGCGCCGGTCTTAATGCGCCGGACGCTGCGCACCGTGCCGGTAGCGCCGCGATCGACGTGGAAGGCACCGCGGCACTTCGTCGAGCAGAAAGCCTGCTGGGGCCGCGCAGGGACGAACAGCGTCTGGCAGTAGGCGCAGGCTCTCATCTCGCCCTGATTCATTGCTGGTACCTGCGGACGAGCGCCTCGACCCGCGCGGCGGTGCGCACGGTAACGGTGCGCCGGTTGATCTGCAGTGCGCGCGTCTTGCGCCCGAGCTCGAGCGCGATCCGTCCCTTCGTGAAGCCTTCCTCGAGCAGCCACTCGATGCGCTGCCAAGTCGGACCGGCGGGGATCAGCGTCGCGTCGCCGCGGGCCGCTGGCGTCACGGCCAAGATGCGGCGCTCAGTGCGCGCGCGGATGCGGGTCTTTCGGCCTGCGCGGATCTCCTGCAGCACGGTCACCGAGACATCAGAGACGGCGTGAACGATGCGCCTGCCGACGCCCTGGCGAGACAGTCGCCGCAGGTGCGCTCGGGCACCGGCAGCGTCTACGATTCCGTTCCAGTCGCCAGATTCGCGGGCCTTCTGGCGCTCGCGCTCGTAGTCGCTGTTCGCGCGCCGGCAGTGAAAGCACTTGCACCCGGCGAGGTACCGCAGCCTGGTCCCGTGTGGGCGGTCGGACATGCGCTGCGCTGCGGCGGTCAGGCCGCGCTGCTCGATAAAGTTCATCGGATCGCCTCGAAGATTAGGGCAGCAGCGCCGAGGGATACGGCGCTCACCACCACGACGCGCGTCAGCAGCTCGGCGAGCCGCTCCCATTCGAGCGCAGTCATCGCCCCACCTTCTGCGGATCTGCCGCGCGCGGGCCTGAGCACAGGCCGGCGAACATCCGCGGGCAACGGTTCCCGGCCTTGTCGCAGCAATGCGGATACGCGCATTGCATGGCCGGTGCCGTTGAGGCATCCACCGCCGCCGCCGCTGGTGTCGCGGGGGCATCCATCGCCGCGTCGATGGCGGCGTCCTCGGTTTGCCCGTAGCCAATCAGCGAACTCCCGTCGATGACTGCAGGCTTACGAAGAATCCACCAATCGCCATAGGACGCGGGTGAGTCAATGCGACACCGCTCCCAACTTAGCAGGCCGGTTTTGACCAGCCAATTCAGCAGCCACCAATACCGCCCGGCATCCCGGCGCAGCGCTTCGATATTTTTGTTCGGTGCGACTGCGGGTGGTGCGGCGTAAAGTGGGATGCGCCCTGGTGCCTCGCATGTGTAAATGTCGGCGTGCACGTTGGCACCAAGCGCAAGAAGCCGCACAGCCTTGTCACTGACCCACCCCACCAGCTCCAGCTTCGGTTCCGCAGACAGCCGCTGCTCGTCGAACCGCTGCTGCTCGATCTCGAAACTGAACTTGCCGCTCACGGCTTCACCTCTTCGTAGCTGCGCAGCCCATCGGCGAGCGCCTTGTGAATCACCGACGGGCTCACACCCAGCTCGCGGGCGAGCTCCTTGTTCGACGGCGTGCGCGCGCGCAAGGTACGCACCTCGACGACCCGCCGGTACTGCTCGCGCGTCAGGTTCGGCTTTCGACCTGGGCGAGCCTTCATGGCCTCGTCTCCATGTCGTGTTCGTCGAGCGCTTCCTCGGCGGTGCCGATCGCAAGCTCGAGATCTTCGTCCGACGGTTGAACCTCGTCGTGCAGTGCACACCACGCCGGGTCGAGCCTGCGCACCACGGCGATCAGGTCGCGCAGCTGCTGCCACCCGGCGTCGCTGTGACCGAGCAAGGCATCGCACTCGTGCCCGAGCCCGCGCGCGCGCATGCCTGTCACGGCCTTGCGCACATCGAGCGGCGGCGGGCGTCTGTCGAGCGCCTCGAGGGCGGCGTACAGACCGTCATCTGTCGTGTCGTCGGCTCTTAACATTGGTCCTCCTAGTTCCGCCTGCTGCGTCCGGGGCGGCCTCGGTAGAGGGGTCACGCGCAGCTCGTGTCATGTCAGTACCGGCTCCCGCAGAGGCGGCCGGCGCGCCTCACAACTCCTGCGCGGGTCAGGGGAGAGTCATCGCATCAGCCACCGAAGCGCGATCACCAAGGCCAGCACCAGCGCCAACACTGCAAAGGCGACCCCAAGCGAATCGACCACCGCCAGCAACAGGCCGAGCTCGATCACAGCAGCACCCCCTGCGGGCTCGCGAGCCGGTACCGCGCGAACCGCTTGCCGTTCGCCAGTTCGGCGACTGTCTCGACGGGGATGCCTTGAGCGCGCAGGTCAGCGACGCGCGCGGCAAGGCGCAGGCAGCCGAACCGATGCAGGGCCTCAAGCGGGGTGATATCGCGCCCCGATACTAGGTGCGCGCGGATCTGCTCAACCTGCGAGGCGCTCATGCGGCCTCTGGCTGATCGGCAGGCTCCGCGTCGATCGCCTCGAGCTCGGCCTTCCGCGCATCCTTCGCGGCCGACAGCTGCGCCTCGAGGTCCTTGTCCTTCGCCTTTCTCGCGACGACGATCGCGTCTCGGTAGCGGGTCTTGAGCGCGTCGACGTCCGGGGCCTCGCGCACGAGCTGCACGGGGCTCGCCACCACCGGCTCGTCGGCGACCGCCACCGAGCTCGCGGTCGCGGCCATCGTGTCCTGCATCTCCTCGGAGGTGTAGACGCCAACGGCGACGCCCGGGAACACCGCGCGGACGCCTTCGCTGATCACGCGCGCGCGGAGCATCTGGCGCGGGTAGGACTTCCAGGTCGGGTTCCGGGTCAGGCCGGCGCGCTCCGCCTGCTCGATGGTCCAGCGGATCTCTACGGTGCCGCCTTGCGGGTGGCCGACTTTGGCGGTCACCGCCTTGTCGGTGTACTCGGTCCACTCGACCCGGCCACCGTTCGCCTGGAACCGCGCGAGCAGCGCGTCGGACTTGAGCGTCGGCTTGCCGTTGATGACGTGGTAGTCGCGCGCGGCAATCGCCGGATGCAGGCCCTCAGCCTGCGCGATGAGCATCAGCGACAGCGCCTGATCAGGAGTGCGGACTCCGAAAAGGCCGGACTTGGCGACGGCGCTCGCCATGCGCTCGACATCGCTGAATCCGATGTGGGGTGAAAGTGTGGTGGTCTGGGTCATGCTGCGGTCCTCCGGGTGAGCTGGTCGACGGTGCTGTCGACCTCTGCAAGAAAGGAGCGGACCTCGGTGTCGAGCCCCGCGATAAAGATGTCGTTGCGCTCGATGCGCTGGATGTAGATCTGCAGGTTCTTGGGCATTCGCGGGTCATAGGACACGAAGTCCCACCACGCGCGGCCGGTGATCCACATCGCGCCCTGCAGCTGCGCCATGTGCTCGTCCGGCATCCCGTGAATCAGGGTGTCGACGTGCGTCGTGCTGCTCGGGCACTTGATCTCGATTCCGCCATCGGCTTCGACGAGACCGTCTGGCGAGGCACCCGCGAGAATGGACGGGTGACGGATGAACCCGGTCTCCTCGACCACGCGCTCGGTGCGGAACTCGTACTCGATGCGCGCGGCGGGTTCGTTGTCGGTGCCCCATTGCATCGCGGCGGTCGTGAAGTGCGGCACCGGCTGGCCGGTCAGCCGCTCGGTGACGAGCTCGATGAGGTACGACTCGCGGGCCTGCCCGGGCTTGCCGGTCTTGAGCTTGGCGAGGACGCTCTTGAAGGAGGAGGCGGTCGCGCACCCGAGGCGGGCGGCGAACCAATCGGCGGAGCCTTGTTCTGCGAGCATTAGATTCCCCTGCGGTGAAGGACGATGCGGCCGTCGCGGTTCGACGCGACGATGCCGGTGAACTTGATGGCGGTGAGCAGCTCCGAAACCGTGACGCCTTGGAGGCGGACCGAGACGGGCGGCGGCGCGGGTGGGAGGCCTGCGACGATGGCGTCGGCGAGGCGGTCGCGGAATCGCGCCCAGGCGAGGCGATCGACGTGCGTGGGCGTCATCGGGTGCTCCCCCACCGGCTGACCGACGGCGGGTCGGCGCGGTAGATCCGCGCGCGGCCGCCCGGGGGCGGGAGCAGGTCGCGCTTGCGATGGCGCTCGTACCACTCGTACACGCCGAGCGCCGCTGCACCGATGCCAAAAAGCGCGAGCCATGCGCAGAGCAGCACGGTCCAGTTGAATGCCTCGGCGCTCATGCGGCCACCTGCGCGCAGCCCGAAAGCTGCTCGGCGGTGTCGAGCATCGCGCGCACGGCCGGCGATCGGTAATGCTCGCGGGCCGCCGCGAAAGTGTCGAAGCTCTTTCCGATTCCGCGCCAAGCGCGGTGAGAAGCGTTCAGCACCAAAGCGCGGACGCCCATCGGCCCCACCGACACCGAGATGCTCTGCTTGCCGCAGGCCAGCTCGAAGAAGCTGTACCCGTTGGCGTGGCTGGACTCCGTCACGCGAACCATCAAGTTGTTCATCGTCCGACCCTCTTGTCTGGCCCAGCACTGCGCTGGGGGTAGAGGGATGTTAGGCGATGCCTTTTCTACTGTCAAGCGTTACCTGACAAAAAGGCAAAGCGCCTCCTAACTTGGTCGGCGGCCTACCTGGTCAGATTCGGTCGGACTGCTTGGTAACGACGCGGCCGAGAATCGAGGCGGCCTCGTCGCAGCGCTTGTCGGGATACAGGCGCTTGTCAAAATTATCGGATGACAGGAACCACTGGCCGGCGTCGCGGCGCAGGCGCTTGATCACGCACTGGCCCTCGTAGTTCACGGCGAACACCACCCCATCCTGCGGCTGGATGTCCGCGAGATTGATCACAACGGTGTCATCGCCCCAGAGCCCGGGCTCCATCGAGGAGCCGCTCACCTTCATCGCGATTAGCTTTTCGGCGCGCAGTCCGTTGCGCAGCAGCCATTCCCTGCGAAACACGATAGGAGGAGCGTCGTCGTCGTCCTTGAACTCGACGGTGTAGCCGCAGATCCCCGCCTCGAGCTTGAACCGCGCGCGGCGGACCCGCTCATAGTGGTGATCGAGATCGCTGGCCGTGTCGGGAGCATGCTTCTCATCGCCAGTCAGCAGCCACTCCGAGCTGACGCGCAGCACGCGCGCGAGATCCGTGAGCTTCATCAGGTCGGGGTTCGAGCGTCCGCTTTCCCACTCCGCCACTGATGCGCGATTGATACCGAACTCGTCGGCGACCTGTTGAAGGGTCAGCCCGAGGAGCTTCCTGCGCTGCCTGATTCGTTCGCCAATAGTCATAAGTTGAGCCTAACAGTTGATAGTTTGGTTATGCCTGACTTATAGTTAGGCCATGCCTAGCGAAAAACCAGTGCGTACGTCACACAATCCCGTCGAAATCGCGATTCAGGTCGCAAAAGGCGTCCGACCGCTCGCGCGGCTCATCGGCATCGCGGCGCCGTCTGTCTGGGAATGGCGCAAGCGTGGCCGCGTGCCAGCCGAGCGCGTCCTGCAGCTCGAGGCCGTCACCGGCCTTTCCCGCCACGTCCTCCGCCCGGACCTGTATCCGATCGACATCCCGCGCCGCGGCCGACCGGCAAGAACTTCCACCGAACATCGCCCTGACCGAGCCCGACCGCGGGCGCCGCACCCGAAAGGGGCGGCCAGGGCGACCTAACCACAGAGAGACCGATGCCACGGATCAGATCCATCAAGCCCGAGTTTCCACAGTCGGAGAGCATGGGCCGAGTCTCGCGAGAAGCTCGGCTGCTGTTCGTCCTGCTCTGGACAGTTTGCGACGACGACGGGAGGACTCGCGCGGCCTCGCGAATGCTCGCGAGCCTTCTTTACCCCTACGACGACGACGCCCCTAAGAAGATTGAGGGCTGGCTGGTCGAACTCGAGCGCGAACAGTGCATCGAGCGCTACACCGCCGACGGCTCGACCTATCTGCAGGTCTGTAAGTGGCGGAATCATCAGCGAATTGACCATCCGACAGCCTCGAAGTTGCCCGGTCCTCGCGAAGGTTCGCGAATCCTCGCGAGTGATTCGGAGCCCCTCGCGCCTGATATGGATAGGATAGGAAGGGATAGGATAGGAATAGAGGTTCCTTCGGAACCTCTGTCAGGCGATGCGCCTGACCGCGAGGTCGTCGACCGCGTGTTCGAACACTGGCGAACCGTCCACGGTCACCCGCAGGCCAAGCTCGACGCCAAGCGCCGCAAGCTCATCCGCGACGCCCTGAAGGGCTACTCCGAGGCGGATCTCTGCCAGGCCATCAGCGGGTACAAGAACTCACCGCACCACCAGGGCCAGAACGACAAGGCCACGGTGTACGACGCGATTGAGCTCCTGCTGCGCGACGCCAAGCACATCGACGCCGGCCTGCGCTTCTACCGCGACCCGCCTCGAACCGACCTGTCGACGCTCACCCGGCGCAACGTCGCAGCCGTCGAGAACTGGGTGCCGCCCGAGATGAGGGCCGCGCAATGACCGCCGACGACTTCACCCGCTTCCGCTCGGTGCTCGCCGGCATGTCGAAGCTGTACGAGCGCGAGCTCGACGGCCCGCTGCTCGATGCGTACTGGCTCGCCCTGCGCGAGTGGCCGCTCGCTGAGTTCGAGCAGGCGGCAGGGCACCTGCTGGCGCACTCCCGGTTCATGCCGCGCCCGGCGGACTTCACCGAGCTGCGCAACGCCGGACGCATGACCGCAGGCGAGGCGTGGTCCGCAGCGCTGCAACACGCGCGCGGGGCATGGCGCGCAGGACCCGCGGTGCCCGAGGTCGAACGCGCCGTCCAGGCGATCGGCGGCTGGCCGGTCATCGCGGGCGCCTACGCCGACAGTCTGCAGTTCCTCGAGCGCCGCTTCGCCGACGCGTTTCGCGAGATCGAGGCACGCGTCGAGATCCGTGAGCAGCTGCCGGCCATCGCCGGTCCGAGCTCCACCTGGCGCGGACGAGTCACCGGCCCCACGAAGGTCGCCGAGCTGCTGCCGCACCTGCGGAGGCCCGCGTGAACACCGACAGGCTCGTCATCGAGATCTGGATGGCCCGGAAGCTCGGCATGCCGCTCGGCTGGGACGGCGGCATCACCACGAGCGAGGACCGCCGCGAGCGCATCCGCGCCGAGATCCTCAAGCAACAGCGACAGGGCTCAATCGCCGGGCGCCAAGCCGGGCAGCCCTGCGAGACCTGGGCGCAGCTGTTCCTGCGCGTCTACGGCCAATCAATCAACCCAACCGGCAAGGAGAAAACATGCGCGGAGTGAACAAGGTCATCGTGCTCGGGAACCTCGGACAAGACCCCGAGCTGAAGAACCTCCCGAGCGGCGGCGCGGTCTGCAATCTGCGGATCGCGACCACGGATTCGTGGAAGGACAAGACCAGCGGCGAGGCGAAGGAACAGACCGAATGGCACAGCGTCAGCCTGTTCGGGCGCCTCGCTGAGGTCGCCGCGCAGTACCTGCGCAAGGGCGCCCAGGTCTACATCGAGGGCCGCCTGCGCACCCGCAAGTGGCAGGACAAGACCGGCGCCGATCGGTACACCACCGAGATCATCGCCAACGAGATGCAGCTGCTTGGCGGCAAGGGCGACGGCCAACGCTCCGAGCGGCCCGCCCAGGCGAAGGCGCCGGCGCAGCAGCAGGCGCCGTCCGGCGATGAGTTCAACGACGACATCCCGTTTTGACCATGAGCACGCTGCAGGCACTCATCGCGTGGTCGAAGGTGTTCGCGGTCTGGGCCGCGATCGCCGTGTTCTTCGGCGCGGTCGCGGGTGTCGGCATCGTGGCCGCGCGCGCGGTCGTCGCGCTGCTGTGGGGGGAGTGATGGACCTGCAGTTCACGCTCCCCTGGCCTCCGAGCGTGAACCACTACTGGCGGAACTTCAGGGGCCGCATGGTCATTGGCGCGCGCGGGCGACAGTTTCGAACTGAGGCGCTCGTCGCGATTCGCGAACAGCGAATCCCGGCGGATCACCTCGGCGGCCCACTGCGCGTCGAGCTGGTGGCAAACCCGCCGGATCGGCGACGGCGCGACCTCGACAACCTGCAGAAGGCGCTCCTCGATGCCGTCGTCGCGGCGGGCGTCATCGAGGACGACAGTTACATCGACGACCTGCGCGTGACGCGCGGGAAGGTCCTGCCGGGCGGATCGGTGACGGTCAGCATCCGACCGCTCACCACGGAGACCGCCTTCACGACCCGCCGAGGTGCCGAACCGTGACCGACCGCGACCCTCCGCTGGTCTGGACCATCAGCCGGCGGACGGAGACGAGCGAGGTGTACCTCACCGGCCTCGACCGCCACGGACAGGCGCTCTGGTGCCAGTTCTGGAACGGAGCCCTGCGCTACGCCACCGCGCGCGAGGCTCTCGACGTCCTGCGCCTCTACGCCCATTCCGGCCAAGGCGCGGACTGGTACGTCACCCGGATCACTTTGCGCTCGCTGAGGACCTCATGACTGCACAGCTCGACCCGGATCTGATCAAGATCGACCAGCTGCTCGACGCTTGGGCGCGCGACGGACGGCCGGGGCAGGGCGGCGGCATGCACCCTTTGGAGCGACTGCGCCTGATCCACGACGGCGTCGTGCTCGGCGGTGATCGTCTCTCGAACGACGAGATTATGATTCTGCTTGACCAGGCCTACCTGACCTCGCCGCCGCGGACGAAGGCGCTGCTCGATGTCTGGTACAAGTCCTCGAGCCCTGCGCAGGTGAAGGCGCACCGGCTCGGGATCTCGCGCGCGGCGCTGTACACGCATTGGCGCGCTGCGCTTTGGTACCTGCTTGGAGTCCTTCGCGCCAAAGGCTTGACTATCTAGGCGTCTAGACGACAGCGTCCGCTCAACTCGGGGCGCTGCGCCCGAGACGATCCACCAAAGCTCGCCATGTGCGGGCTTTTTTCGTTTTAGGAGCACGACATGCCCGTCCAGCTGTCCACCGTTGTCCGCAACGCTCGCCTCGATGCGATCGAGACCGCCATCGGTACGAGCGCAATCCTCCGCATCCGCTCGGGCGCCGTGCCGGCGAACTGCGCCGCAGCCGACGCCGGATCGGCGCTCGCGACCATCAACCTGCCGTCCGACTGGATGGCCGCAGCCTCGGGCGGCTCGAAGGCGCTCTCCGGCTCCTGGGTCGACTCGAGCGCCGACGCCTCGGGCACCGCTGCCCACTTCCGCCTGTACGACTCGGGCGGCTCGACCTGCCACGCGCAGGGCACCGTCACGCTCACCGGCAACGGGGGCGACATGACCGTCGACTCGTTGGCGTTCACCGCCGGCCAGCAGTTCAGCATCACCGGCTTCACGCTGACTGACGCGAACGGCTGAGGCTGATCCCGTGACGACTATCACCGTAGAGCAGCTTGACATCGTCCAGGGCGCGCCCGGTTATCGCGTGGCCGAGGCCGGCACCTACGGGCTGCTCGAGCTCGTGCCGTGCCGGCGAGAAATCGACACTAACGGCCCAATCTGCGCCTTCCTCGGCGCGACCGTTGCCGGCGTTGACCCGAACGAGGTTCAGGAATGAAGGCCGCAATCGAACAGCTGTTCAACGGATCGCTCGCCCAGGTTGCGATCGGCGGCGCGTATGACGCGACGAAGATCAACCGCGGCAAGCACACCGGGCAGTTCAACTTGGGCGCGGGCGCGGTCGACAAGTTCATCGGCCCGACTCCGGTCGGCGTGGCGAACCTTGCCGAAAGCCCGCTTGCGATTCCGTCCGCATACGTGTGCCCAATTAAGATCAACGACGACCTGTTCTGGATTTTTGGTGCGGATGCGACAACGGCGGCGGCGACCCGGCGGGTGCAGCTTTGGACCTTTGTTCCGAGCCTCGGCCCGGCAGGCTACACCTTCGTCGGCGCGGTGAACCTGACTTTCCCAACCGCCACCACTCACACCGTCCGGGGCTTTAGGGCGATCCTCGAAAACTACACGACCGGCACCGTGGCGGTCTCCGGGACCGGCGTTACCGGGACGGGCTCCGCGTGGGCCACAGGTCTGTCTGTTGGTTCTCGAATCGGCTTCGGCTCGACCGACCCGGCGCAGATTACGACGTGGTTTCAGATTCAAGCCATCGGATCGGACACCGGCATTACCCTGACGACCTCTGCGGGCACCATCGCGGCGGGGACGGCTTACGTCATTCAGGACCTCATGCTGGTCCACGCCAACACCAACGCCACCGTCACGAACGGCGGGCTTTTCGTGACCAAGGGCCTGCAATATGCCGACTTCCAGAACCCGGCGTTTGCCATCCCGGCGGCGACGACTGTCGACAAGATCAAGGCGACCTACTGGCTGAAAGACGCCGCAACGATCACCAACGACGTTATCGACAGCTGCGCTCTCGAAGATCGCGCCTCTTGGACCCAGCAGTATGTCTATGCGACCGAAGGCGCGGCGTCGTCGCTGAACGTCTATCGCTACAATATCCGCGCCCCGCTGACCCTGACCGCTGGCGCTATGGTCCTGACCGGCGCGGACATGGTCATTACCGGGGCTCAGGCAGTCACGGGCACCATCTCGCAGGCGAACAATGGCCGGGTAGCGACCCTCTCGGGGAATGGCGTCCCGTCGCTTTATCTGTTCACCACAACCCGTATCCTCCGGGTGCCTCTTGCCAATGTCACCACAGGTTCGACGACCTTCGTGGCAGACAGTATGACGGAGGTGCTCCCCGGCGGATCGAACACAAACACACCCACAAACACCTTTACTTCGCTCGACATTGCTGGGTCGATTGACAAGCTGGTGATCACCGGAGCGACCGGTACCGGCGCGGTTTACGTGACCGACTACTACACTGGCGGTCAACAGATCGACCGTCGTGCTGGGTGTCTCACAACGCAGAACCCATCTGCCCTGCGCGACACCGACAGCCCGATTTTCATTCATAACGTCAGCAACAACGCGCCCTTCGTTTGGGTCGAGGACGGGTGGCTTTTCTGGGTTTACAGTCAGACGACGGGCACGACCGTCAACGCCCTGACCGTCTACCCTCTTGCGGCGGATTTGGAGTATCAGGCGGAAGTTAACAACCGAATCATCTGCCCGAAGATCCCGCTCGGCGCGACCCCGGCAAAGCTCTATCGCGCGCTGGTCAACTGCGTGGAGAACATCGGCGATCACACAATGGGCGTGTCGCCTGACGCCTACCGCATGCAGGTTCGCACTTCGGGCATCGACGACAACTCAGGCGCGTGGACGGACGTCCCGCAGGACGGCGACCTGTCCGGCCTCGGCACTCCGAGCAACCTCCAGTTTGCGTTCCAGTTCCGTACGGCGGGGGTCATCATGCTCCCGGCGCGCATCCTGTCGCTCGCGCTCGTGTACGAGACCGACGACGCACTGCCGAGCCAGTACCGCTGGAACTTCGGCGACTTCAACGCGGGCAACGGCACCTTCGCATGGGTGCAGACCGCGCTCTTCGGCGCGACCCCGGGCGTGCACGCGATCAACATCTACCGCGCCGACACGGACGCGCTGGTGCTGACGCAGGCCAGCAGCGGCACGACCAACGGCGACTTTGAGAACTGGAACGGATCGGCTTGGGTGGCTGGCATCGGTGCCGATACCATAGGCCGTCGTCGTCGCTTCGTGCCCTCCGGCTCGCTGCCGGGCGGCGTGGATCTGTACGCCAAGCTGACGGTGGCCTGACATGGCGCTGCTCGCGGGCGGCGCATCCGCGCAGCTCGTGCGCGCATCCGGCACGGCTGGAGCGGTGCAGGGGTTCCGCGCAGACGGGGCGCTTGCGGGTGCCCGGCTCTCGACCGCGCTGCCGTTTACCGCCCGATTCCAAGTCGGGGACGGGCTGGCGCAGCAGGGCGTCCGGGAGATCCTCGGCGCGCTCGATGTCACGCTCGGCGCGCTGACGCTCTCGGCCTCTGGGTCGCTGGGCGGCGGCATCACCGGGTCGCTCAACGCGACGCTCGGGGCGCTGACTGTTGTCTCGACCGGGCGCCTCGAGGTGCGCGGCACGCTGGGCAGCACGCTCGGCGCGCTGACCTTGAGCGCCGCCGGCCAGCTCTCAAGCGGCGCCTCAGGCACGCTCAACGCGACGCTCGGATCGCTGACGCTCGACGCTCAGGGCCGCCTCGCCATAAGCGGCACGCTCGCGGTGACGCTCGGGGCGCTCACGGCCAACTCGGCGGGACGCACCGAGATCCGCGGGCAGCTCGACCAGACCCTCGGCGCGCTGACGCTCTCGGCCTCTGGGCAGCTTCCCATCACAGGCGCGGCCTCGGTCACCCTTGAGGCCTTGAGCCTCTCTGCGGCCGGCAGCCTCGCGCTGCGGGGCAGCCTGACGGCAACGCTCGGGGCGCTCACGCTCCAGGCGAACGGTCAGACGGTGCCCTACGAGCCCGGCGTGTACCGCCTCGCGCGCGTGCGCGGGTCGGTCTCGGGCGAGACGGTGAGCGGTGGACGCAGCTCGACGGTGAGCGCACGCAGCAGGACGGACACGGTGCACTGATGATCAACCTTGACCCCAACGACAGCGCGAACGTGTCCATCACCTGGACCGACCTCGGCAACGCGACGCTGGCCTCAGTCGCCTACACGGCGATCAGTGGCGTCACGCTCACCCCGCAGGGCGTGAACGGGTCGGTGTCCACGGTGCGCGTCTCGGGCCTCGTGCACGGGCGCACTTACCAGCTCGAGGCGACGGCCACGCTGTCGACCGGCGAGACCCTCAACCGCAACGTGCCCATCCGCGCGTTCAACGGCTGATGCCTGCAGCTGCACCACGACCGTGTAACGCGTTCGGATGCCGAGCGCTGGTGACAGGGAAGGTCGGCTACTGCGCGGAGCACCAGAACGACGCGCGCAAGCAGGTAGACCTACGGCGTGCCTCGAGCACAGCACGAGGCTACGGCTACGTCTGGCAGACACGCATCCGACCAGGCGCTCTGATCCGCGAACCGCTCTGCAGGTTCTGCACTGACGCGGGACGAACGACGCCCGCGACCGAGGTCGACCACATCGACGGCAACAGCCGGAACAACGACCCCGGGAACCTCCGGGCGCTGTGCCGGTCGTGCCACTCGGCCCGCACGGCCCGCGACCAAGGGTTCGCCCGCGCGCGGTGAGGCCGAGGGGGCAGGGGTGGGTTGAAAGTCAGGGGGTTGACCGTCTAGAC
>Ga0164293_10000353_pt1 | contig 35399 bp, 30 predicted proteins | sample GEODES118metaG_FD_111487 | JGI IMG/M metagenome (GOLD analysis project Ga0164293, IMG submission 111487) | Eutrophic lake water microbial communities from Lake Mendota, Wisconsin, USA - GEODES118 metaG | ecosystem: Environmental > Aquatic > Freshwater > Lake | place: USA: Lake Mendota...
ACTCAATAAATTTATGAGTAAAAAATTAAAGATTATGTTTTACGTAAAACAAAGTACCGACAATAGAATTTAGTGACCTTAGTAAAATACAAAACGAATATTTCCTATATTTACAATAATTAAAAAGTCGTTAACATGAGTTATTATAAAATCTACGATTTAGAAAATTATTTTAAAATGTATAAAAAATCGGTTCGCGAACCCCGAAAGTTTTGGGACCGTATTGCCGAAGAAAACTTTACTTGGTATCAAAAATGGGACAAAGTATTTGAATTTGATATGCAAGAAGCTAAATTCAAATGGTTTTTGGATGCGAAAGTAAATATTACCAAAAATTGTATTGACCGTCATTTGGCTAAAAGAGGAGAAAAAGCAGCTATTATATTCGAACCGAATGATCCCAACGAGGTAGCACAAACCATTACCTACAACGAACTGTATGCTCGTGTTTCAAAAATGGCAAATGTACTTCGCGAACAAGGAATTAAAAAAGGTGATCGCGTTTGCATTTACCTTCCAATGATTCCCGAATTGGCTGTATCCGTTTTGGCATGTGCAAGAATTGGAGCCATTCATTCGGTAGTTTTTGCCGGATTTTCAGCCACGGCTGTTGCCACCCGAATCAACGATAGCGACTGCAAAATGGTCATTACTTCCGATGGCGGTTTTAGAGGAAACAAAACCATTGATTTAAAAGGAATCATTGACGAAGCACTTGAAAAATGTCCGTCTGTTGAAAAAGTGTTGGTTGTCAAACGCACCAATGAAAAAATTACAATGAAAGAAGGTCGTGATTTATGGCTGCAACCATTATTAGACGAAGCCATTCCAAACAATGTCGCAGAAATTATGGATGCCGAAGACCCATTGTTTATTTTATACACATCCGGTTCAACAGGAAAGCCAAAAGGAATGTTACATACCACGGCAGGTTATATGGTTTACACCGCATACACGTTTAAAAACGTCTTTAATTACGAAGAAAACGATATTTATTGGTGTACCGCTGATATTGGTTGGATTACCGGACATTCGTATATTTTATACGGTCCGCTTTTAAACGGAGCTACCACAGTAATTTTTGAAGGAGTTCCTTCATACCCTAATTTCAGTCGCTTTTGGGAAGTAATTGAAAAGCATAAAATTACACAATTTTACACGGCTCCAACAGCAATCCGTGCATTAGCCAAAGAAAATTTGGATTACGTTCAACGATTCCCTTTAAGTTCCTTAAAAGTAATTGGTTCTGTAGGAGAGCCGATTAACGAAGAAGCTTGGCACTGGTACAATGACCATGTAGGAGGAAAGCGTTGTCCGCTAGTTGATACGTGGTGGCAAACCGAAACGGGAGGGATTATGATATCGCCACTGCCATTTGTCACACCAACTAAACCAACCTACGCTTCACTGCCATTACCGGGAATTCAACCTGTTTTAATGGATGAACTTCGCAATGAAATTGAAGGCAATCAAGTCACCGGTAGTTTGTGTATCAAATTCCCTTGGCCGGCAATGGCCAGAACGATTTGGGGTGATCACCAACGATTTAAAGAAACGTATTTTACAGCTTTCCCGGGTAAATATTTCACTGGTGATGGAGCTTTACGCGATGAAGTTGGTTATTACCGAATTACCGGTCGAGTAGATGATGTAATCATTGTTTCCGGTCACAATTTAGGCACAGCACCTATTGAAGATGCCATCAACGAACATCCGGCAGTAGCGGAAAGTGCAATCGTTGGTTTCCCACATGACGTAAAAGGCAATGCATTATACGGATTTGTAATTCTAAAAGAAATTGGTGCAACTCGTGATAAAGAAAATCTTCGAAAAGAAATTAACCAACAAATATCCGATCAAATCGGACCTATTGCCAAATTAGATAAAATTCAGTTTGTAAGTGGCTTACCAAAAACACGTTCCGGAAAAATCATGCGTCGCATTTTACGTAAGATAGCGGAAGGCGATTTTAGCAATTTTGGAGATATTTCAACTTTGTTAAATCCCGAAATTGTGGAAGAGATTAAAGTAGGGAAATTATAATTTTAGTTATATTGGTTACTCAAAAAGACCGTTTCTGCAATAAAGCGGTTTTTCTAATTTAAACAATAACAACTAATTTTGAATGACAGTTTATATTTAATTCAAATTTTAAAATTATTAACCGTGAGAATTACTATAAAAAATAAAGGAAATTTAGTTTGTTTTACAGGAAATAACTTTTGTTTTAACTATTGTTTATCTAGTTTACATTTTTTTTACCTTATTTTTGTCAAACTATCTAAAATTAAGAGTGTTATGATAAATAAAATTACTAAAAAGATGTTAATTGGAACTGTTATTTTTTTATCGTCAATTACCAATTTTTCCTTAGCACAGTCTTCAAACATTAAATTAATAGCATTCAATTATAGTCCAGAAGAAGGAACAAAGATAGTTAGGTGGAATGCTGGCGACACCGAATTCAGCAGTATTTATTCAACGAACGTGGAAGGTATTATTTCAGCTTCTTCTACATTCGACTCGAGAAGATCGAATTATTTTGCCCGTGTATTAGATAATACAACCGGATCTGTTGAAGCAAGAATGATTGAGTTCAATACTAATTCTGAAAACATATCGCTTTCACCATTTGAGAGTTCACTTAATGGGGGTTCTGAAGTTGATATGCAAACTGGTTTTGTCTACTCTTATGATGGTGATATTGATGACAATATTTTTTTAAATAAATTTGATCCAATATCCGGAATTCAATCCATTTTGGGCTATTTTAATTTTGGAGAAGGAACAAATTTTTTCCCTGATTCTACATGTTATGACAGTAATTCAAAAAAATATTATTTTTTAATTTTAGAAGGAAATCAAGTTAAATTAGTAACAGCTTCCGTTGCATCACAACCATTCACTTATACTGTCATACCTATATTAAATTCTGAATATAGCGGAAACATCGGACTAGAATTCAGCAATGAAACTAACACTATTTTTACAGTTTATTCAGTTTATAATCAAAACAATAATGTTAATGATGAAATTAAGATTGGTAGTTTAAATCCTAATACGGGTGAATTATCTACAATAATGACTTTAGAAAATATTTTTGGTTATCTTTTTTCAAACAGAACTTATGATCAAGATACAGAATCCATACTATTTGTTGGTTTTGATGCAAATTATGATGCAGGTTTGTATTTGGTAAATACTTCAACAGCAACTTATGAAATTTTACCATTTCTAGGTAATGTTATTAATGAAATGGAGTGTGATAATTCTTCTTATGCGGTATCAAAATACGGAACTTTGTCCTTAAATCAATTCAATTCAAATAAAGTATTAATAAATCCTAATCCGGTAAGTAGTCGTTTTCAAGTTAGTTTTGAAGGAAACTCCGGAGAATATAAAATCATTGATTTGTTAGGTAAAACAATTCACTCAGGAATGGTTTTTAAGGATGATTTTATAGATGTCAGCTCATTGTCTAATGGAGTTTATATTTTCAATTTAGTTCATAACGGAACAACTTTTACTCAAAAAATAGTAGTCAATTAGTTTTTTTCTTAGGCTTAAGCAACTGAAAAAGTCGTTTAGCTTTAATTTCTATTCAAAAATTGGTCTAACATATAGTATTATTATATTTTTTTTATGAATAACTTTATAATTTTTTTAATCTAATTATACAACACTTTTCTCAATCAAATTTCCTAAATTTACATTGATATGAAAGAGAGTCAAGTAGTTATTATTGGAGGAGGTCTTGCGGGTTTAACTGCAGCAATTCATTTGTGTCAACAAGGGAAAAATGTTGTTCTATTTGAGAAAAATTGCTATCCCAAACACAAAGTATGCGGTGAATTTATTTCTAATGAAGTGTTACCTTATTTTAATCAATTGGGATTAGCTATTTCCCATTTAAAACCGACATCCATAAATTCAACTACCATTTCAATTGTGTCCGGTCAATCAATATATAGAAATTTACCTTTGGGCGGATTTGGTATAAGTAGATATCAATTAGATAATTATCTATATCAGGAAGCCATTAAATTGGGATGTAAAATCATTCATCAAAATGTAAATGAAGTTACATTTTTTGAAAATGAGTTTAGTATTACAACAGAAAATCAAGAAGTTTTTAACGCAAAAATTGTTTTAGGTGCTTTTGGAAAACGTTCCAATTTAGATATCCATCTGAAACGTGATTTTATTCAAAAAAAATCTCCTTGGTTAGCTGTAAAAGCACATTATTCGGGAGATTTCCCAACTGATTTAGTGGCCTTACATAATTTTGAAGGCGGTTACTGTGGTGTTTCAAAAGTTGAAAACGACCACATCAATATTTGCTATTTAGTTAAATTAGAAGTATTTAAGAAGTACAAGAATATTGAAGAATTTCAAACGAATGTATTATATCAAAATCCCGAACTTAAAACCATTTTTAAACAATCAAAATTATTATTTGATAAACCCTTAAGCATTAGTCAGATTTCTTTTGAAAAAAAAGCACGAGTGGAAAACCATTTATTGATGTTAGGGGACTCAGCCGGACTCATTCATCCGCTTTGTGGTAATGGAATGGCTATGGCTATTCACAGTGCTAAAATTGCCAGTGAGTGTGTCATTTCCTTTTTAGATAACAAGCAAACGAGAGAAGAAATGGAAAATAAATATACATTTCAATGGAATCATTATTTTAAGAGTAGGCTACAAACAGGTAAACAATTGTCAAAATTATTGTTAAACCAATTCATGAATAGAATACTGATGAAATTATTGCTTACATTTCCTATATGGTTGACTTTAATCATTCGTAAAACCCACGGAAAACCAATTTCTTAATGGCTATTCATACCCAGTATCGTACAGAAGCAATTGAAATCATGGATGATTTTTCCTTAGAAGGAGAAGAATTACGTGAAGCTTTGGATAAAATAGCCTCTATTAATCAACTTTTAGGAGGAAACAAGCTAACTTTACAAGGTATTAAAAAGTTGTTGAAAGAATGCGATGAAACAAAAACCATTACTATTGTTGATGTAGGTTGTGGCAACGGTGATATGCTTCGATTGATGGCAGATTTCGCCAATGAAAATAATTATATTTTTCAACTCATCGGAATAGATGCCAATGCATTTACTATTGAACATGCCCGTTTATTGTCTAAAGAGTATGCCACAATCAGTTATAGCTGTAAAGATATTTTTTCTGAAGCATTTACTGAAGTAAAATATGATATCTTATTGTGTACATTAACATTACATCATTTTAAAAATGAAGAAATTGATACTATTTTAAATGTATTTCAAAAGCAAGCGAGTCTTGGTATTGTGATCAATGATTTGCAAAGGAGCAAACTTGCCTATCGTTTATTTCAATTGGTATGTTCTGTCTTTCAACTCAATCGAATGTCACGCGAAGATGGATTAACTTCCATATTACGCGGATTTAAAAAGAAAGAATTAGAAGATTTTTCAAAAAAAATACAAGCAAAAAAACAAACAATTTCATGGAAATGGGCTTTCCGTTACCAATGGATTATTTGGAAATAAATTAGTAAACCATTCACTTTTCAAAATATAATATATGCCGTTAAAAATTATTACAGTTGCCAAACAACTTCCAAAATATTCTCGTGAGACTTCAGAAATATTACCCTTTTTGGATATTTGGTTGGAAGGTCAGGAAGAGCGTTTTATTCGAAAAGTAAAAAAAATATTTGAAGGAGCTCAAGTCGATAAACGCTATTCCATTATGGATCCAAAAGAAGTTTTTACTTTAACTTCATTTGAAGAACGCAATGCTATTTATTCTCGAGAAATGATTGTACTAGGCGAGCAAGTGTTACAAAAAGCTTTAAAACAAGCTAATTGGAGTCCAACTGAACTCGATTTTATTATCACGGTAAGTTGTACCGGAATTATGATTCCTTCTCTAGATGCCTATTTGATTAATCGGTTATCGCTTAAGCAAGATATTATAAGGCTTCCGGTGACTGAAATGGGTTGTGTGGGCGGTGTTTCAGGCATCATTTATGCAAAAAACTTTTTAAAAGCGAATCCTAATAAACGAGCCGCGGTTATTACTGTGGAAAGTCCAACTGCAACCTTTCAATTGGATGATTTTTCAATGGCTAATATTGTCAGTGCAGCAATTTTCGGTGATGGTGCAGCCTGTGTTTTGTTATCATCGCATGAAAATGAAAATGGCCCAACCGTTGTTGATGAAGCAATGTATCATTTCTATGATAAAGAAAAAATGATGGGTTTTGATTTGACAAACAATGGTTTAAAAATGGTCTTAGACATTGAAGTTCCCGAAACTATTGACGAACATTTTCCTGCTATTATTCATCCTTTTTTAGAAAAAAATAACTTATCAATTGCTGATATTCATCATTTAATTTTTCATCCCGGTGGTAAAAAAATCGTACTTTTAGTGGAAGAATTATTTAAAGATTTTGGTAAAGATATTATTGATACGAAAGAAATACTAAGGTTGTACGGAAATATGTCCAGTGCTACCGTATTATATGTTTTGGAACAAATTATGAACAAAAAACCTTTAAAAGGAGAGAAAGGATTAATGTTGAGTTTTGGACCCGGTTTTACTGCACAACGAATATTATTAGAATGGTAAGCGAATTTAAAAATCAATGGGCAATTATTTTAGGTGGTAGTAGTGGTTTAGGTTTAGCTACAGCTAAAAAATTAGCACAACAAGGGATGAATATTTGTATTATTCATCGCAATTCACGTGCTGAATTGCCAAAAATAGAAGAAGATTTTGAAGAGTTAAAAGCATTGGAGATTTCGTTTTTAAATTTTAATTTAGATGCAACCAATATTGAAAAAAGAATTGAATGTGTCAATGAAATTCAATCTAAAATTGGAAATAAAAAAATAAAATGCTTGGTTCACAGCATTGCAAAAGGTTCGTTAAAGAAGATGACCGGCGAAAATTCCCTTAACAATGATGATTTTTTAATAACTTTAAATGCGATGGCTATTTCACTTTATGATTGGACAAAAGCGGTTTTTGATGCTAACTTATTTGGTACTGATGCCAGAATTATTTCATTTACCAGCGAGGGAAACACAAAACCAATTCAAAATTACGGAGCTGTAAGTGCTGCAAAAGTTACTTTAGAGGCAATTTCGAGACAAATCGCTTTAGAATTTGCTCCTTTTGGAATTCGTTCAAATTGTATTCAAGCCGGAGTTACCAATACAATATCCTTTCAAATGATTCCATCCAGTGAAAAAATTAAAGCTTACGTTGAAAAAAGAAATCCATTTAAACGACTTACTAATCCGGAAGATGTGGCCGATGTTGTTTATTTGCTTTGCAAGGAAGAGGCAAAATGGATAACCGGTACCATCATAAAAGTAGATGGAGGGGAAAGTTTGCAATAAATACCTTTTTAAATTTGTGGAGAATAGCAACCAACATATTATCAATAAATTACCCTATTCTAACCCCTTTTTATTTGTGGACGAAATTCTGCATATTGATGAAAATGGAGTAGAAGGCACGTTTACTTTTAGTGAAGGGTTAGATTTTTATAAAGGTCATTTTAAAGATAATCCGATTACACCCGGCGTCTTATTAATTGAAACCATGGCCCAAATTGGATTAGTTTGCTTAGGAATATACTTGACTTTGGATGATAATTTCACACAAATTGCTTTTATTTCTTCAGAAATTGAATTTTTAAAACCCGTTTATCCTAATGAAAAAGTAAAAGTTGTTTCTAAGAAAGTTTATTTCCGTTTTGGAAAGTTAAAATGCAACGTGTGTATGTTGAATAGTGAAAATGTAGAAGTTTGTAGCGGAACTTTATCCGGAATGATAATAAATCAATAAAATGTCAAAAAAGCGAGTTGTTATTACCGGATTAGGAATTGTTGCCCCAAATGGAGTTGGCTTGACTGCTTTTACACATGCAATTAAAAATGGAATTTCGGGAATAAAGCATGATGCTGAATTAGAACGATTACAGTTTTCGTGTCAAATTGCCGGAAAACCAACTATTTCTGAAGAACTTAAAAGTCAGTATTTTACAGAATTAGAACTTCGCAATTTTAATTCTAGTGGAATATTATATGGTGTAATTGCCGGAGTAGAAGCATGGAAAAATGCAGGTTTGCCTATTCAAAATAACGAAAATCCGGATTGGGATAGTGGAACTATTTTTGGTTCAGGAACATCAGGAATTGAAAAATTCAGAGAAAGTATTTATAAAATTGATGATTTTCAAACCAGAAGATTGGGTAGTACTGTTGTTGCACAAACAATGAACAGTGGCATAAGCGCTTATTTAGCGGGTAAATTAGGCTTAGGAAACCAGGTTTCTACGAATTCCTGTGCTTGTACAACCGGAACAGAAAGTATATTGATGGGTTATGACCGAATTATTTCAGGTCAAGCCAACCGAATGTTAGTAGGAAGCACGAGTGATAGCGGTCCTTATATTTGGGCAGGTTTTGACGCCATGAAAGTTTGTACATTCAAACATAATGAATCGCCAGAGAAAGGCTCAAGACCAATGAGTGCTACCGCTTCAGGATTTGTTCCGGGAAGTGGAGCAGGGGCCTTGATTTTAGAAGAATTAGAAACTGCTTTGGCTAGAAAAGCAACCATTTATGCCGAAGTTTTAGGTGGAAATGTAAATTCGGGCGGACAACGCGGCGAAGGAACTATGACGGCACCTAATTCTATTGCTGTTCAAAGATGTATCATTGAAGCAATGAAAAATGCAGGAATAAAGTCAAAGGATATTGATAGTATAAATGGGCATTTAACTGCCACATCTAAAGATAGCTTGGAGATTCTCAACTGGAGTAAAGCTTTAGGTTTATCCGTAAAAGATTTTCCACCTATCAACTCATTAAAATCAATGGTTGGTCATTGTCTTTCTGCATCCGGCAGTATGGAAAGTGTAGCTTCTATTTTACAAATATACCATGGATTTCTATTTCCGAATATCAATTGTGATGATTTACATCCTGCCATAATTGAAGTCATTGATTCTTCTAAAATTCCACAACAATTAATAAAAAAAGAACTAAATATTATAATAAAAGCTAGTTTTGGTTTTGGCGATGTAAATGCCTGTGTTGTTTTTAAAAAGTATTAAATAGATGCTTATCTTAGTCAAAAATTAAATCATGAACAAAGCAGAAATTATCGAAAAATTGAAAGCTCTCGTAAAGCCCTATATAAAAAATCAGGAAGCTTTTGACAATCTTACTGAAACAACAGATTTTATAACTGATTTAAAGATAAATTCTGCTAATCTGGTTGATGTAATTTTAGATATTGAAGAAGTTTTTGATATTGAGATTGACAATATCTCCATGGAACGAATGCTTGATGTAAAATCAGCCATAGAAATCATCGAAACTAAATTAGCTGAAAAATGATTGGCAATGACGTGGTTGATTTAACTTTAGCAAAAACAGAAAGTATTTGGCAACGAAAAGGTTTTTTAGATAAAGTATTTACCAAAGGCGAGCAAAACATCATTTTTGATTCTGAAAATCAAGACATATCGGTTTGGACATTGTGGAGTAGGAAGGAAGCTGTTTATAAAATACTCCGGCAAAAAGGTGAATCCCGTGGATTTTATCCTTTGTTAATTAATTGTAGTCATGAGAATGGATTGGTTTTTTATAAAGATTTCGTTTTTTATTCAACTACTCAAATTAGAAATAATTGTATTCACACTATTGCCGTAACCTCTGTAATTGATTTTGAATACATCAGTGAATTAAAACAATTAAAAGAAAGTATTTATAAATATGAAATACCTTTTTATTTGGAAAACGGAAATTGTTTTTTCATGTCTAAAAGTCATCACGGGAGGTTTGAACGAAGTATTTATTTAAGAAAGGACACTACAAAATAAAACTTATTCACTATAACGTTTTCAATACATTGGTTTTGATTTGCATGATTTATATCATTAAAATCTAAAATCGTATACCTAATTTTACATCATTAAATTATTTATCATGTTTGAATGGTTTTATAAATTGTTTGTTCCCACTGAAAACCCTGATATTACTCAATCGTTAGTGGTCGTTATGATAATCATTGGGATTGGTGTTTTTGTTGGCCGATTAAAAATAGGCAAAGTGTCATTAGGTGTTTCAGCAGTGATGTTCGCCGGGTTATTTTTAGGGCATTTTGGCTACCGAGTCAATGGCAATATCATGGTTTTTATCCGTGATTTAGGATTGATTTTGTTTGTTTATGGAATTGGGATTCAAGTGGGCCCTTCCTTTTTTTCATCCTTTAGAAAAGAAGGCTTAAAATTTAATATACTAGCCGTTTCCACTGTTCTTTTTGGAGCTTTAATTGCAGTCATTATTTACTTAAGTACACAAATAAAAATTGAAAATGTAGTTGGTTTATTATCCGGTTCTGTCACAAATACGCCGGGTTTAGGAGCCGCAAAATCAGTAATTCAAGAATATCAAAATCAATTTCCTTACAAAATATTCAATGACCCAACCATTGCTTACGCCATAACTTATCCAATGGGGGTTTTGGGTGTGATTTTAGTTATTATTCTATCAAAAACATTTTTAAAAATTGACGTTAATAAAGAAAAATCGAATATTCTACAACAGGAAAGTTCAGAAGATGTTTTAATTCATCAAAAATGCAGAATCACAAAACCTGAATTTATTGGAAAAAGTATTTATCAAATTTTAAAAGAAACCAATCATGATAAAATAGTGATTTCTCGATTAAAACACAGTGGTTCAAAGACTGTTTTTTCACCTACTTTAGATACAAAAGTTGAACATAAAGATGTGATAATGCTCGTTGGTACTCAACACGCCATCAATGATTTTATTGAAAAAACAGGTAAAATTTCGACCGATTTATTCATTGAATCTGAACAAGATGTAATTTCGAAAAGCATTTTTGTAACCCATAAAGCGGCTACTCATAAAAAACTCGCTGAATTAGATCTTTATAACAAATATGATTTAAAAGTTACCCGCGTTTATCGTTCAGGAAAAGAATTATTAGCCTCACCATCATTGGAACTTTTTTATGGCGATAAATTGCGAATTGTAGGAAATAAAGAAGCTATTCAAGTTGCTGAAGAATTGATTGGAAATTCAGAAAAGAAATTATTAGAACCAGATTTCTTATCACTTTTCGGAGGACTTTTGATTGGAATCATAATTGGTTCTATACCAATTCTTATTCCATCTTTACCGGTTCCAATTAAACTCGGTTTTGCTGCAGGACCACTGATTGCAGCATTATTAATCAGTCGCTATGGTGGAATAGGAGGAATACATTCGTTTATTAATACCGGAGCAATCTATTTCATGAAAGATTTAGGTGTTTGCTTATTTTTTGCTGCAGTTGGTATTCATGCCGGAGAAAGTTTTTATGCCAATTTTGTTGAAAATAATGGATGGCTTTGGTTATTTTATGGTAGTTTCATCACATTTATCCCATTAGTATTCATGGTTCTTGTGGGTCATTATTACTTAAAAATTAATTTCTTGCAGTTAAGCGGTCTATTGAGTGGCACTTATACAGACCCGGCTGCATTAGCATTCAGTGGTAATTATTTAGATTCAGATGTGCCTACACAAGCTTATGCAACCGTTTATCCATTGGTAACTTTATTCAGGATATTTACTGCACAATTTTTAATTCTGTTGTTAATGTAAAAACTAAATTTTCAATCGGTTTTTTAATTTTAAGAAGAGTAAAGCTGAAATATAAGCATCACCGGAGGCTGTATTTCTGTCTCTTTTTTCGACTTTCAAAACTTTGCATAATTCGTCTAAATTGGAATGTTGATCTTCTTGTAAACCTTTAAATTTTTGATACATTGCATCTGTATCCATACTGTCGTTTTTAAGTTTTCCAACGTCAAGTCTTTTTAAGGCTTGATTAATCATTTCAATATCAAAACTAACGTGATGACCAACAAGCGTTGAATCTTTGATGAATTCTAAGAATCTAATTATAGCTTCCGCTTCAACAATTTTTTCTTCTTTACCTTCTTTTAATAATCCGTGAATAGCGGCAGTTTCTGATTTATAAATTTCCTGTTTTAAATATAATTCTATGTGATCATTTACAACAACGGAGTGGTCAATTACCGCAACAGCTCCAATGGAGAGAATTACATCATTTTTGAAATGCAAACCGGTAGTTTCACAATTAAAAACAACATAACGTTTTGGTTTTGTTTCATTAGGTTCTTTCTCAAAATAATTGAGATAGTTTTCCCAAAATTTAGGATATTCTTTTGCTATTTTTTTAAACCAGTTCCAAGCCATTTTTAAGTAAAATAAGTTAGTTGAAAACGATTTTTAATAGCATCCTGAATGTCATGAATAGGCTGAAATGCATTCTTAAGTTTTACTTTATCGGATTTTGATAACTCATTTAAATTTAAATATCTACCATTTGAATTATTCAACAAACCTTCTTCTGTTCTAAATTTAGATAATAAAGAAAATGCATCTGCACAATTTTCAAAAAGTTCGGCATTTTGAGGTTCTAATTCTGCTAATTTTTTAAACCGATGATAGGTGTTATTTATACCTTTTACATTTAAACTTAACGTTAATAAACGAGCGGCATCAACTAACGGCATTAAAGCCCTGCTTTTTATATCAAACGTATCTTTATGTTCACCATCATTTTCAACTAAAAACTGTCTGAAAAAACCTAATGGTGGTGGATTTTTTAATGCATCTGTACCCAAATAAGCAAAAAACAATTGGTTGTTGGCTACCTGATTAAAAATATTATCCGTTATAGAATCGACAAGTTTTTCATCACCATAAATGCAATCATAATCAAAGAAAATAGAACACATTAAAATTCCTTTTTCTCCCGGAGTATTAATCCAAGTATTATATTGTTTATTCCAGTCTGTCAATGATTTACACCATATTGTATTACTTGCCATCATTTCTGCCGGACAATATTCATAGCCAATTTTATTCAATGTTTTTGTTACTTTTTCAGCCATTTCTAAAAAGTATTTTTTCACTTCGTCGTAATGCTCTTCCTCTACATCTTCAAAAATTAAAGCATTATCTTGGTCAGTAATGAGCAATTGTTCTTTCCTGCCTTGACTACCAATATTTAACCAAGCAAATTGAGTAGGGGGTTGTTTGTCCATTTTTTCGATGGTTAATTCTATTGCTCTTTTAGTAATGGCAATATTGATTTCGCCTACAATGTTGGAAATATGTTGGATAGGAATATTTTTATCTAATGAATTTTGAATTAAATCAGTTAATTTATCGCGAACTGCTTTTAATTCTTTGGAACGGGTAGCACGCTTTATTTGTTTTAATAAAACTCCGGGGTTATTTGCCTGGGCAACAACAACATCATGCTCGGAAATAATTCCCATAATTTTAGATTTATTTGTACCATCAATGGTAACACATAAGTGCCCAATATTGTGTTTTAACATCATCATTTGAGTTTCAGCAATTGAAATGTTTTCCGTAACAGTAATTACCGGAGCCGACATAATCTGGTCAACTGAAACATCAATAGGAAAAAGACCTGTTGCGATTTTTGATCGCAAATCTTTGTCAGTCACAATTCCAAGTGGAAGTTGGTTTTCCTCAATAATTACACTCCCAATTTTACTTTGAGTCATTGTTTGAGCCACAAATTTTACAATATCTTTTCGGTTGGCTGTAATGGGCTTTTTGGTATATGAAATGGGCTGAAAATATTGAATTTCAGAACTTTGCTCATCATAGATGATATTCTCAGAAATTAATTTTCCTTTATTTTCTTTATCATAAGGGTTGCGAGTATTAGAAGCAAAACTTTCTAATAAAAAACTTAAAACATCTTGATTTTGTGACACATAAGGCTTAAAAACTTCAATTGGAATAGCATATAATAAACTTTCTTCCCTAGCTTTTGCCGTCATTAGATAATTATCTTTTGCAAAAAATGGACGTAAACCTAAAATATCACCTTCATCACATTTATCAATTAAAGCTTCTTCAGCATCAGAAGTTACAGAAAGGCCAATTGCACCTTCTTTAACAATGTAGAAAAAAGAATGCGTTTTATCGCCAACTTTAAAAAGTACGTTGTTTTTATCAACATGAACAACTTGAACTTCATTGGCAATTTTGACCAAATCAAGATAAGTCAAACTGTTGAATGGAGGAAAATTTTTCAAAAAATCTGCTATACGTTCAGCAATTGAGTTTTTCATATAGATAAGAATATATTTTATAAAGTTACATAAATTATGATTCTAATTGATATTCATTTATTTGAATTTATTAACTTATTAGATTACAAATAGGATTACTATTTAGCTACAACTTTATCTAAAATCGAACACTATATCAAATTTATTACTTCGAAAGAAATAGCATATCATCAATTAAATAGGAGTATTTATGGTACAAACAGAATAATTCTATTTTACATAATATAAATTATAGTTTTTATTTATGGTATAAATACTTAGAAAATAAATCCGAAATGTATCAATCAAATATAATTGATGCTATAGAAAATCAGACTAGAAAATGACTCTTTAAAACATTTAAGATAGCAATATTTAGATTATTAATAAAAGATTTAAATCTAGTGAGCACAAAATAAAAGTGCAGAAATCTGTTAAAAACATTAATTTCATCGACGAAATGCATAGTACTATAGACAGTAACTTATTGTACCGATTATCGGGAATCAAATTAAAATAAAAGAGATAAAGAATCAAGTTTTAACATTAAAAACGGATAGATTTAGTCCATCGAAAAGATTTTTTCTCTGAATTTTCGACCAATTATTACAGTCAGTCTTGTTTTGTAATCTTCAATCAACCATTCTCTGTAGTTTTTAGTAGAACTACTTAAACAATTTGTAAAATGTCGAACTCTGCTTTCGATATCTTCTGCTAATTCATTTGCTAATTGTTTAGCTTCAACCAATGTTTCTGAATTATCCACACACATAGAAGCATGGTGTTCAATCGATTTTTCAATAACAACTTTAGGCCTTAAATTTTTAGATAAGGCTATTCTATATTCCGTTTCTACATCAAAAGTTATGTCCGGAGTATTACTGAATTTAGCCTTTAACTCCTCAGGCATTGTGTAATGAAAATTCATTTCAATTTCCACATCTCCTTTGAGGTTGTGAATATATTTTTCAGGATATTTAAAAATATGCTGCCAATCTAATTTATCTGTCCACAAACCAAATCTAGCAGCATTATTTCCTAAATCTATAATTGAAAAAGCATCTTTATTAGGAAGTTTACGGGACCCCCTTCCTATCATTTGAAAATAAAGCGTCAGTGATTTGGTTGCTCTATTTAAAATAATCGATTCTACGGTTGGCTCATCAAAACCGGTGGTTAAAATTCCAACCGAGGTCAATATAGCATCCGGGGTGTCTTTAAACCATTTTAAAATATCTTTTCGCTCCTCGTTAGAGTTAGTATTGTCAAGATGTTTTATGTTTTTAAATCCCGCTTCCCTAAAAGTATCAAGAACACTCAACGACGTAATGATTCCATTATTAAAAATCAACGTCTTCTTCCCCATAGAATGGGCAGTGTAGGCATAAATCAATTTTTCTTGCATGGCCAAGTTGGTATACAATTCATCAGATGATTTCACAGTATAATCGCCATTAATACCTATTTTCAAAGAGGTCAATCCAACATCATAACTATAGGTAGTTGCTTTAGCCAAATAACCTTTGCCAATCAAGGAAGCAATGCTGTGTCCAACAACCAATTCATGATAATTTTCGCCCATAGGCAATTTTATATTTGAACTGAGCGGAGTAGCTGTAACGCCTAAGAAAAATGTATTTTTAAAAGCATGAAATAATTTTCGAAATGAATTAAAGTGGGCTTCGTCAATTATTAATAATCCAACATTATCAATATGCAATTTTTCATCATTTAACCTATTTTTCAAGGTTTCAACCATGGCAACAAAACAAGAATAATCATTTTGATCGGGCAAATCTTTAACAACGCTATTGATGATTTTATTTTTCACATCAAAACCCTTCAGCATTTTTGAAGTTTGCTTACAAAGTTCTATTCGATGGGTTAAAACAACCACTTTTTTATGATATTTTTCTAAATATCGCCGAGTTATTTCTGAAAAAATGACAGTTTTTCCTCCGCCGGTTGGCAATTGATATAGTAAATGATAATTATGAGGTGCTGTTTCAATTTTGTCAAAAATAAGGTCAATATCACCTAATTGATAACTGTAGAGTTTTTTCTTCTCTTCATATTCAAGCAATATATCTTTTTTTGACATTATAAAATTGAAAAATTGAATTTTGCAAAAATAAGGAGATATAACCCTGAAAACGAATTTTAAGGTTAATAAATTAAAAAAAATAGTGACAAAGGTTAAATTAAATATAAATTGAGAGGAAATAACTTTTAAAATTCTTTATAATCAATGAAGTTTCCTATTTTTACAACCCTTAAAAAAAATGAGGCTAATTAATGAAATACCGATTAAAAATAACGCCAATTGATAAATGGGTAATCAACCCTGTCAATCGCTTTATTGGTAAATCAACAACAGGCGGAATTGTGCTTTTTTTAGCTGCAGTTGTTGCTTTAATTTTAGCAAATTCACCATGGAAAGAAGGTTATCATCATTTTTGGGAACACAAATTCAGTTTAGGCTTTGACGGAAAATACCTTTTAGACCAAGATTTACATCATTGGATAAATGATGGTTTAATGGCTATTTTTTTCTTTGTGGTTGGACTTGAATTAAAACGTGAAATAATTGGTGGTGAACTGTCAGATCCAAAAAAAGCTTTTCTACCTGTAGCGGCAGGATTTGGTGGAATGATTTTTCCGGCTTTAATTTACTTACTTTTTAATTCCACCGGGGAAGCTCAGAACGGTTGGGGAATACCAATGGCAACCGATATTGCTTTTGCTCTGGGTGTTTTATTTTTATTGGGTGATAAAGTTCCAACTTCCTTGAAACTGTTTTTAACAGTTTTGGCGATAGCTGATGATATTGGAGCTGTATTGGTCATAGCCTTTTTCTATACATCAGACATTTCATTTACTAGTTTAATTATTGGAACTGCCTTTCTTCTGTTATTAATTATTTCAAATCTGGTTGGTGTCCGAAATTCAATTTATTATGGTATACTAGGTATAGGTGGATTATGGATGGCTTTTTTACTCTCCGGAGTTCATGCCACTATTGCTGGTGTTTTAGCGGCTTTTACAATTCCGGCAAATGTCAAAATAGATGAGATTGGTTTTTCGGAAAAAATGAAAATGTATTTAGAAAAATTTAAAAAAGCCGACCCTAATGGAGTTCCAACTGTCACTCCTGAACAACTTCATATACTAGAAGATATGCGTACTTTGTCTAAACAAGCAATGACGCCGCTTCAACGATTAGAGCATGGCCTTCATCCTGTAGTTACTTTTATAATTATGCCCATTTTTGCACTTGCCAATGCCGGAGTTACATTATCATCGGAAACAGCTACTACAACTTCAAGTTATGTAGCAATTGGAGTGATTTTTGGGCTATTAATTGGAAAATTCATAGGAATTGTTGGGGTAACAAGTTTGTTTCTCAAATTAAAATTGGCATCATTACCGGAAGGAATGAATTTTAAACATTTAATTGGTGTGGGTTTATTAGCCTCTATCGGATTTACCATGTCCTTATTTGTTTCAAATTTAGCCTTTGACAATAACGAATTAATTCAACAAGCTAAAATCGGGATCCTTATTGCCTCTTTAACTGGTGGAACTATTGGATTCATATTTTTATATTATAATAAACCAAAAGCAACAATTATCATTAAAGAAAGAGATATTCATTAATTATGCAAAGAGAACGAATTAAAAAAAATAAGTGGAGACAACTTCACCTTTATTACACTTACACCGGATTTTATAAATTCATTTTTGATGGGATTAAAAGTGCCTTTTGGCCTACCCTACTCATTTTAGGTGCTTTATTTTATGTTCATTATTATGTGATAGATATAAATGAAGCTTTAATTATGTTAACAGAACGATATAGTGATTTTTCTATATTTTCCGTGTTTTTTATTTCTGAATCCATTCTTGGTCTTCTACCACCTGATATTTTTATAGCCTGGACAAAAAATACCGACTCTCCCATTCTTTATCTTTCGTTGTTAGCCATTCTTTCATATTTAGGTGGAGTTGTATCTTATATAACAGGAAAAGCTATTCTTTATATTCCATCGGTAAATAAATTCATGTCTGAAAAAATGACAAAACATATTGGCAATATGCGAAAATGGGGTGGTTTATTGATTGCTGTTGGGGCGTTATTACCATTGCCTTTTGCAATGGCATCCTTAGCTGCGGGTATGATAAAATTCAATTTCAAAATTTTTCTTTTATTTGCCTTATTGCGTTTAATGCGATTTGTAATTTACGGTTTTGCTATTTATCAAATGCTATAACATGCTAGAAATTTTTAGGAAAACAGCATGGTTTGAAGGGGTTTCACTCATTCTACTCTTATTTTTCGCCATGCCAATGAAGTATTTGGCAGGTCAGGATATTTTTGTAAAAACCATCGGAATGGCTCACGGTTTGCTATTTATTGTTTATATGCTATTAGCAATAACCTTGAAGTTTTCCAATCCTTGGAATTATAAAAAGTTTGGTATAATTTGTTTAGCTTCCATTATTCCGTTTGGAACATTTTACATTGAAAGTAAATACTTGAATAAAGATTAATTGATTTGATTATTAATTTAATCGCTCGGTAATAATTAAATTTGTATTTTTCTAAAAACTAATGGCTTAATTTCAAAATAAAAATTTACCATTGAAATAGAATCAACAGTAATTATTGTTTCTCTTGTCATGATAAAACGGACTTCTCAAGTTAAAATAATTGAGGTATTTCCCAATTTTACGTCATCGATTACGATCTCAACAATATCATCCGTATTAGTTGAACTCTTAAAGTTTATTTTAGACATGTGTTTAGTTATTACTCTCGGATTTTCTAATTGTATAATCGAATACAAAGCCACTTCTTCATCAATCCATGCTAATAACCTTCCTCAAAATAAAGTCCCTTTCGGATTTAAATCTTTTGGCTTATCCCATTTTATAATATGAAATTTCATGTTTTTTAGGTAAATTAATCTTTTAATTTTAAGCAAAATATATTATTTTATGAAATAATTAACCGAAGAAGATTTCGGAATTTTTATTAATATAGCATTGTAACTATACTTTTACAAAAAAATATTTAATTATTCATGGTTTATATTCATATTAATTCAATTCTAACATTCTAACTTGTTTTCAATTAACTGTTTAATTTTATTATTTTAACAATTTTTCTTGATTATTTCAACATTTGCTATATATTTGTAGCAATTAATAAATCTAACTTGATATAATTTAAAATGAAGAAACTTATACTATTAATTTCATTTTCAGTTTTGACCCTTACACAATCTTTCGCACAAGATAAAGATACCCTAAAAACTGATCTTAATGATGAATTCAACAGATGGTCTTTTGAATTCAACCTTGGACAAAGCAAAGGAATAAAACCATATTCAGAGGGTTATTTTGGGAGTGATCCAAATAAATCATTTGGTTCAGTAACCTTAAACCATTATAGTGGTGGTGTTCGTTATATGTTTAGTCCTAAGTTTGGTTTAAAAGCAGACATAGCTTTTGATCGTTTAGAAAATTTAAGCAAAGAAAGTTTAGATTTTGAGATGCAACATATACGTTTTGGTGTTCAAGGTGTTGTTAATGCGGCGCGCTTATTTGATATACAAGAACCATTAGGAAGATTTGGTTTCTTATTCCATGGAGGTATTCAAGTGGCACAAATGACTCCTCAAATGGGTATTAATAAAGATAGAGATGAATGGAATGGCGGTATTATGTTTGGGTTTACTCCTGAATTCAGAATCACTAAAAATTTAGCCATGAATGCTGATTTTACAATGAATTCTAATGTAAGGCAACATTTCAATTGGGATGGAGCTTATTCTGATCCAAATAATAATTTAGCTGGAAGTTTATACACTATATCGTTAGGAGCTTCCTTCTCTTTTGGTGCTCAAAAAATTCACGGAGACTGGGCTGTGTTAAGAGATAAACAACAAGAAGAAATTGAAGCTCTTGAAAAACGTGTTGGTGAAATTGAAAATAATATGGCTGATACTGATCAAGATGGTGTGCCTGATTATTTAGATGCTGAACCAAATTCAATTGCCGGTGTTGCTGTAGACACGAAAGGTAGAATGGTTGACTTGAACAAAAACGGTGTTCCTGACGAAATGGAAAGATACTTAAACAGTACTTATACTACCAATCAAATGCTAGTTAACTCTGAAAAAGAAACCGTTAAAAAATTAATAAACGAAGGCTATGTAGCTACTTATTTTGATTTCAACAAAACGAAACCTACAAATGTTTCTACTGAAGGAATTGATTTTATCTTAACTTATTTAAGAAATAACCCAACTGCCACCGTAGATATTATTGGTCATGCAGATGAAATTGGTAAAAATCCATATAATGATAAGTTAGCTACAACAAGAGCAAACAGTGTTAAAGAAATTTTAATGAAAGCCGGTATTACTGAAGATAGATTGAATGTTGTTTCTGAAGGTGAAGATACGTCTGTTGATAAAGATTCAGCCGGTGCAAGAAGATTGGTAAGAAGAGTAACTTTTAAAGTGAAATAATTAACAATTCATTCTTGATAACTATAAATGAACCTCTGTTTAACGACAGAGGTTTTTTTATAATTTTAAAAGAAAAAAATGAATACTCGTGATCTTTATATTATCAAAAACAGAGGCGAAGCATTGGGAGTTGTTTCTGTACAATCCTCAAAAGAGGAAAAATTTCAAAATTTAACCATCCGCCCTATTCTAAAATTGCAGAATGATTTGTTTATTGATGTATTCAAAAATTACGTTTCTAAACATAAAAATGATTTCTATTCTTATTCTATTGAGAAGAAAATGCTATTCATAGAAAATGCTATTCAAAAAGACATCAAATTCAGAAACTCTCTAAAAGGTATGGTCATTGGCCTTTTTACAATAGATGAATATGCAGAATATATTCAAAATTCCTCCAATCTCAACAAAAGAATGATGAATATGTTGATCGAACGATTGAAAAGCAATATGCAAATTTTTGAATTTCAAGATTTATCCTAATCTATTTTCTTAAATACAATTAGCAATTCGGATGGGGTAGATAAATAAAGTCTATTGTTTTTTATTTCATATCGAGTAGAACTTTGCAAACATTTCAAGTATTCCTGTTCTAAATTTGCTTCATCACAAGCCATTCTAGTACTGATAATATTTGTAAATCGAAGTAATTCACGCTCTTGAAATAAAGTCCCATTGATTCGATTACAACCGGCATATCCTATGATTTTTTTATCAGAAGCATTGATTTCTAAAAGCGGAACTTCATTTGCAAAATTATCTTTACTTACTTTTTTTCCTTTTAATTCTTCAAGAACCCAGTTATCATATAATCTATAATCAGCAATATAATATCCACATCCGTAAAAAGTAGTAATCGCAGTTTGATTTTTTTTCTTTAATTCTACTTTAACCTGATAGAAGTATTTATTGTCCGACATCTTATCAGTGCAATCTTTTTGTTCTATTATTATTTTCATTTCTTGTTCCTCTGAATTGGATATATACATCTTTATATTTGCATCCATCACTTTAACAGGTTCCACATGAGAAATATTAATTTCGTTTTCAGCATTTACTTCTTTAAATCGAATACTGTTTTCAGCTATTTCTAAATTCCAAAAAGGCTCCCTACCAATTGCATGAAAATAACCTGTATTTTTTGATTTTATCAATGTAGCTTCATTAACACTCTCACTCTTTTGAATAATTTTTGGACTACAGGAAAAAATTAAGAGCAGAACTAAGTATATGTATGTCACATTTTTCATAATCCTTTTGATTTTTATATATGGATAAATTTCTTTTTATGTTCAATAAATTTACGCATTTTTTACTTCATTTTACTGCCCAAATTGTATATTCTTAAATGATTTTTTAATTAAAAAGGTATAATTGGTACTTAAAACAACTCGTAATCAATATAAAAAGCATCATTTTTATTGCAAATTATTGAAAGGTAGTACGATTTTAGCGGTGTTTTTTGTGTTTTATATATTCATTTCATATTCATAAACATATAATCATAAAAATCACAAAATCACAATTCCTCATGTTATATTCTGCCTAAAATTCAGTATTATTGTTAAAACCTATGACATGAAAGAAGAGTATTTCAAATGGCACTCCCCTAACTTAGGAAGAGAGATTCAAATGTTAGTTTTTGGTCATGCAGGATATCCGGTTATTTTGTTTCCAACTTCGATGGGAAGTTTTTATGAAAATAGAGATCAAGGTTTGATTGAATCCGCAAAATGGTATATTGAACAAGGGTTAATTCAAATATTTTGTCCGGACAGCATTGATAAAGAAAGTTTTTACAATAAAAATATTCACCCCACACATCGGATTCAAAACCATGTTTGGTATGATAAAATGATTTGTCATGAAATTGTAGAAAGAGTCAAAAATAATACCTATTCCGGTAAAGTTGCTGTCGCCGGATGTAGTTTTGGAGGATATCATGCGGCAAATTTTGCATTTCGCCACCCGGGTTATGTAAGTCATCTATTTTCAATGGGAGGAGCATTTAACATTAAAAACTTCATGGATGGTCATCATGATGACAATGTTTTTTATAATAGTCCCGAAGATTATTTGCATGGTTTGAACGATCGTGAATTATGGAATATGGATATTATTTTGGGTACTTCGAATTGGGATATTTGTTTTGATGCAAATCTCAAATTAAGTCGAATTCTTGCTCAACGTGATGTTCCTCATTGGCTTGATATTCGTCAAAACCGCGAACATGATTGGCCGGTTTGGAAAGAAATGTTTCCTCATTATTTATCAAGAATTAAGTTTTTATAACAATAAAGAAAGCATTATTTAATCATAATTAAATTAATACAAAATGAAAAAAATTGGAATTTTATTCGGAATGGAAGATACCTTCCCACAAGCATTTATAAATCGTGTTAATTCAAAAAATGAAAAAGGAATCATTGCTGAAGCCGTTTCCATTGATAAAGTAGTTCAAAATAAAGCAACAGAATATGCCGTGATAATTGATAGAATCTCTCAAGATGTTCCATTTTATCGTGCCTATTTAAAAAATGCTGCTTTAACCGGAACTGCAGTTATCAATAATCCATTTTGGTGGAGTGCTGATGATAAATTTTTTAATAATTGTTTAGCTGATGTATTGGGCGTTCCATTACCAAATACAGTAATTCTTCCCTCTGCAGAACATCCAACGGATACAACCAGCAAATCATTTAGAAATTTAAAATACCCTATGGACTGGGAAGCAATTTTTGACTATGTAAAATTTCCTGCCTACATGAAACCCTATGCCGGTGGTGGATGGAAAAACGTCTATCGATTAGAAGATCGTGATATGTTTTGGGAAATTCATCGTGAAACCGGACAATTGGTTATGCTTTTGCAGGAAGAAATTGTTTTCGACCAATATTTCCGTGTTTATTGTTTAGGTGGTAAAGCAGTTCGAATTATGTCTTATGAACCCCGTAATCCCCATCATTTAAGATATGTTGTCGATGGTCCTCCGGCTGATAAAAAACTATTGGCTACAGTAAAAGATTATACACTTCGCCTTTGTAAGGGATTGGGCTATGATTTTAATACTGTAGAATTTGCCGTTCGTGATGGAATTCCATACGCTATTGATTTTGGAAATCCAGCTCCTGATGCTGAATTGACTTCCGTGGGTAAAGAAAACTTTGAATGGGTTGTTGAAGAAGCCGCTAAAATGGCTATAGAATATGCTAAAAATCACAAAGACGGACAAATGAACCTTACTTGGGGTACTTTTATGAAAGGCTCTGTAAATGATGCAAAACGATTTTAATACAAATAGCTTATTTTAAATAAGTAACAGTTTTTTTAATAAAATGATTATGAAGAAAGAATTGCCAATTTTTACACTTGGTGTAGAAGAAGAATATTTGATTATTGATCCGGAAACAAGGGATTTACGTTCACACATGTCGAAAATTGTCGATGGAGCAAAAATTATTTTGCAGGAACAAGTGAAAGCTGAAATGCATCAATCCGTTGTGGAGGTAGGCACTAACATCTGTAAAAATGTAAAAGAAGCTCGAGAAGAAATCACTTTTTTAAGAAAAAAAATCGTTGAATTAGCTGCTAATCAAGGTTTAGTTGTTGGTGCAGCCGGAACTCATCCTTTTTCTAAATGGCAAGATCAACCTATTACAGATGATCCAAGGTATCACACCATTGTAAATGAATTACAAGACGCTGCCCGTTCAAATTTAATTTTCGGAATGCATTGTCACGTCGGCATTGAAAGCAGAGAAATTGGTTTACAACTAATTAATCAAGCTTGTTATTTTCTACCTCACATTTTTGCCTTATCAACAAACTCCCCTTTTTGGGAAGGTAGAAATACGGGATACAAATCATTTAGAACGAAAGTTTTTGACAAATTTCCAAGAACCGGTTTACCGGAATATTTTGATTCGGTTCAGTCATATGATAATTATTTAGAAACCTTAGTTAAAACAAATTGTATTGATAATCCCAAGAAAATATGGTGGGATTTAAGATTGCATCCTTTTTATAATACCATAGAATTTCGTATTTGTGATATGAGTTTAACGGTGGATGAAACGATTTGTATTGTAGCTATTATTCAGGCAATTGTAGCAAAATTATATAGATTAAACATGGCTAACACCAGTTTTAATGTGTATCGTTTGGCATTGATAAAAGAGAATAAATTCCGTGCCGCCCGTTATGGTGTGCAAGGAAATATGATTGATTTTGGTTTGCAAAAAGAAGTACCAACCAAAGAGCTAATTTTGGAACTACTAGAATTTATTGATGATGTCGTGGATGAATTGGGAAGCCGAGACGAAATTAATTACGTTCACACCATCCTTAGAGAAGGAACCGGAGCCGCCAAACAATTAGCTATTTTCGAAGAGACCCAAGATTTAACCAAAGTAGTCGATTTCATCACAAGCGAGTTTACAAAAGGAATTTAAAAGCATTTTTGTCATCCGAAAGATGACGAAATCGCAATAGGACTCGAGCGATTGTGAACTGGCGGAGCAATCTCTTGCAAACCAATAAAAATATTAGCACAACGAAATCCTTTAAAATCCATTAAGCGAAACTTCAAAGAGAAATCTGCTTAAATCCATTTAATCCATAAAATCAGTGTTCCATTTTAAATTGTTAATTTCTATTGAATAAAGAAAATTAAACCTTACAAGCCACTAAATCAAATACATTATCTTTGCATCAATAAATAGTTATCAAATGAATACACAAATCAAAATAGCGGTATTAGATATGTATGACGGCGAACCCAATCAGGGAATGCGATGTATCATCGATATCATTAACCGATTCAATCAAATGGTTTCATTTCAAATCTTTGATGTTCGGGGAAAAAATGAATTACCGGAAATCAGTAAATTTGATATTTATATTTCAACCGGTGGTCCTGGTAATCCTTTGGAAGGTGATGGAGTTTGGGATGTAAACTATTATAATTTAATCGATTCGATATGGAAATGGAATAAAGAAAATGAAATGAAAAAACATGTGTTGTTCATTTGTCATTCCTTCCAAATGGCTTGCAAACACTTTGGTATGGCAGAAATCAATAAACGGAAAGATACTTCATTTGGTGTGATGACAATGCATAAAGTGAATAATGGTTTAACCGACCCATTATTTGAAGGCTTAAACAATCCATTCTTTTCAATCGATAGTCGCGATTATCAAGTAGTGCAACCACATTTGAAACTTTTCAAGAAAATGGGTGCTGAAATTATCGCCTTAGAAAAAATAAGAGACCATGTGCAATACGAACGTGCTATTATGGGTATTCGTTTTTCTAATGAAATCGTTGGACTACAATTTCATCCAGAAGCAGATCCTATCAGTTTTTTAGCTCACATGAAAAACAGGGCTTTCCGTGAAAAAATTATTGCCATGAAAGGTCGGGTTAAATTCTTGAAAATGTTGGAATATTTAGTGGAAGAAGATAAAATTTACCTTACCAACGAAACAATCATTCCAAATTTTCTTAGAATTGCCATCAACGATTTGTTGAAACATAAAAAAATACTCTCTAACTAGGTTTATAATTTTAAATTTCAACAAGGCACACTAGTATTTTCTTTTGTGCCTTTTTTAAAAATAATTTTGATATGAATATAGCGTACAGAAAACAATTCAACGAACAATTTACCACCGAAAAATACAATCAATTAATCGATTCGATAACAACTGATTTTAACTATAGACCTACATTTAGAATTGGTGAAACGCCTTTTTTCATCTCAAATACATTAAAAAATCAATTGTTAGAAGGCTGCAATGAAGTGATCGCTTTTATTCAACAAGATGGTTTTAAAGAATTAACAAACATAGCATTAGAATTAAACAGAAAAGTTCCAAATGAAGATAACCATACTACCTTTTTAGCCATTGATTTTGGAATTTGTGAAGAAAACGGAAACATCATACCAAAACTAATTGAAGTACAAGGATTTCCTTCGTTGTTTAATTTTCAAAATCAATTGTCACAAAAATTTGCTGACCTCTACCCTTTTCTAAATGAATTGACTCCTTTTCTAAATGGTTTGGATAATGAATCGTATTTGAAATTAATTGAAGAAGTAATTTGTAATAATTATCCGAAAGAAAACGTAATTCTATTAGAAATTGAACCGGAAAAGCAAAATACCAAAATTGATTTTTATTACTGCAAACGTGACATTGGAATTCCGATAGTTTGTGTAACAGAATTAATTCAAAAAGCAAGAAAACTATATTACACCAATGATAAAGGACTTAAAGTTGAAGTAAAACGCATTTATAACCGAGTAATTTTTGACGAATTGGATTTGCGTACCGATTTACAACTCAACTTTGATTTTTCTGCCGATTTAGACGTGGAATGGGCTGGACATCCGAATTGGTTTTTCCGCATCAGTAAATTTATTTTGCCTTATTTAAAAGGAAAATATTTCATCGAAACCACATTATTAAGCGATTTAAAAGAAATTCCAACTGATTTAGAAAACTATGTACTCAAACCGTTGTTTTCATTTTCCGGAAGTGGCGTAATCTTTCACGTCAAAAAAGAAGACATCGAAGCCGTTACAGAAAAAGATTTATACATTCTCCAGAAGAAAGTGAACTATCTTCCCATTATTCAATCACCGGATGGCAAAGTAAAAGCCGAAGTCCGCCTGTTAGCCGTTTGGAAAAAAGACGCTCCCTCGCCTACTCTAGTAACCAACTTAGTGCGACTCAGCCGAGGCGAAATGATTGGTGTTAAATTCAACAAAGACAAAGATTGGGTGGGTGGAACGATTGGGATGTTTGAAAAGTAATTTTTTTAACAATAAGAAATTAAGGCTTAATGAATTTCTTAATCATTCTTTTTTACTTAATGTTTAAATACTATAGAATGTTTTTTTAATTTCATTAAAATTCAGGTTCGAATGAACCAATTGTTCCACAATCTCCATCCTCAACTCCTCCAAATCCTCATACACCAAATACTTCGCCCAATCCTCTTCATTTAAAACCTGTTTAATGTTTTTAATAGTTTTGGCTGTTTCAGTTGCGTTTCGTAAAATAGCTTTGCCATCGTACAGAGGCATGTTTTTGTGATAAAAATCGACTGACTTTTGTTCAAAATCAACTTGAATAAAAAACAATTTTGCAGTTTCATCATTCGGATAAAAATCGGTCCATTTTGCAAAACCTACTATGGTATGCTGACTTTTATAATTTCCTTGTGACACGAGTCGCCAGCGACAATTGGCAGCTCGTCCCCAATGATTGCTCATGCGATAAACCCCTTCTTCGGTAAAAAAATATTCACTACCCGACTTACTTTTGAAATGCGATTTTTGTAACTCAAAATCAGCTTGAGAAACTTCTTTCCAAAGGCAAAAAGTGTGTTTGTGGAAGTTATTTTGGTGGTAAGTTTTCAATCTAAATTATTTTTAACCAAATAAGTCATTTAAGTTTAAAACATAAAAAAACTGATATGACTGATATGGTAAATAAAAATTACTATGTTTTAATTTAATGAAATTTCTTTACTTCTTTTTGTTTTAAAACAGTAGAAAAATCTTGAACCAGTCGATCTGCATAATCATCTAACAATTCACGAACACGTTCCGGTTTGTCTGATTTTACAATCAAACCGGCATGGTATTCCAACGGAACCCGAAAACAAATTTCACGGTCATTAAACCCACTCAAATCAGGGTGTTCATATTTGGATAAGGTCAAGACAATTCCAGCAAACTGATTCTTTGGAGAGGGTACTTTGTACTCGATTCCACGAACAAGTGCATCTTCAATTTTAGCCCATTCTCCCCATAAATTGATACCGGATGCGGCTTCCACCATTTCGGCTAAATGAGCACCTCCTACTCGAGAAGACGTTTCTAAAAAGTAAATTTTTCCGTCTTCATTGCATTTGATAAACTCGGTGTGCGTAGCCCCGTGTTTCATCCCAAACGCTTTCATCACTTGCTCATTCACTTTTTTGATGGCTTTGTCATCGGCAGAATTATACGGAATATTGGCACTTCTAAAAATACCGCCACCTTGTGAAATTTCCATCGGCGTGGCTAAATATTGCGAAGTCAAACTAAACAACACTTTAGAGTTAAAATTCAATCCATCACAATGGTAGACTGCTCCGGGTTTAAACTGTTCAACCAGATACTTAATACGATTGTCTCCCAATTCATGAATTTTTTGCCATAATTCTTCTTTCGAATGCACTTTCATGATTCCGGTTGCTGATGCTTCTGAACGCGGCTTTAAAACCCATGGAGGCGAAACGGTATCGGCAAAATGATTGATATATTCATCATTGAACAACGCACTAAAAGCAGGAACCGGAACGCCTTCCGATTGTGCTTTTACCCGCATGGCTAATTTATCCCTGAAATAACGACCGGTCGTTTGTCCCATTCCATCCATACGGATATTTTCACGTAAAAAAGTTGCTTTTTCCACATCAAAATCATCTAAGGCAACAATTGCATCAATTTTTTCCTTCCGCATTAATCCGGCTACCCCGTGCAATAGCATATCTAAATCCCAATCCACATCCTGTCCCGGCATATAAAAAATTTCTTCAATTGACTCATAAGCCCAAGGTTGGTTCTGTAATTTTTCTGAAGTTATGAGATAAACTTTGTTACCCAATTTCTTCATATTGATTAAAAAATCATTCCCTTTAAAATAATTAGAAATACAAATGAATGTTTTAGCAGTGTTTTTCATAGACTATAGGTTTTCAATAAAATTAGTAATTAAATGCACACCAAATGCAGAAGCATGCTTGGTTTTGGCAAATTCATCATCTACAAATGAAACGCCAGCAATATCGAGATGTGCCCATGAAACATGATTTTCAGTAAAAAATTCTAAAAATTTTGCAGCAGAAATAGCACCGGCAACCGGTTTTCCTGAATAATTTTTTACATCGGCAATTTCACTTTCAATATCTGATTTATAAACATCCCATAACGGCAAAGGCCAAAGCCGTTCACCTGTAATATCACCAGACTTTTGCAACTGTTTCAATAACTTATCATTCTTACTGAATAACGCTCCACATTCGTATCCAAAAGTAGCCACACTGCTTCCGGTTAGAGTAGCGATATCAATAACAGTTTCCGGGTTGTAATTTTTGATTAAATATGCTAATCCATCCGCTAAAATTAGTCTTCCTTCTGCATCGGTATCAATGATTTCAATGGAATGACCGCTGTAACTTCCAATTACATCGCTGGGTAAAAAAGAATTAGCATCTACCGAATTTTCACAAGCAGGAACGATAGCAGTAACCCGATAGGGCAATTGTAAATCGGCAATCAGTAGCATAGACCCTAAAACAGCCGCTCCGCCTGCCATATCACATTTCATATGAACCATTCCGGCCGTTTTTATATTTAAACCACCGGTATCAAAAGTGATACCTTTACCAACCAAACCTATGTGCTTTTTAGCATTCGTAGGATGATAATCCATGATAATAAACTGCGATTCGTTAGCACTTCCTTTTCCTACCGAAACAAAGGCATTTAAACCTAAAATATAGGCTTGTTCAGCACCTATTACTGTAACCTCAATGCCATAATTTTTACCCGTTTGCATAGCCCAATCGGCTAAATGTTTTGGGGTAATTTTATTAGGAGGCAAATCAACTAAATGATACGTTTCTAATTGAGCTTTGGCAATTTTTAAACCTTTAATAACAGTATTTTTAACCTCTAATGCTGAATTGATTTCAAAATCAAAATCATCGTTTTCCAAAGGATGCTGCTTTTTATCTTTTTTATAATGGCCTAATTGATAGGTTCCTAACCAAAGTCCTGAGATAATTGCTTCCACATTTTCGTTGGAGAAATCAGCGGAAAGAAAAAGCTTAGCCTCCTCTTTAAAATGCAAAATCTGCTTGGCTGATAATCTTCTAAACGTAGTTTTAATAATTTTATAGTCGGGTTCCTTTCCTAATCCGACGAATAGAAAAAGGTTTTCATCCATTTCAAGAAGGTGAAGACTGTCTTTTTTTCCGGAGAAAACTGACTTTGAAAGTTTAATTTCATTAAAAACAATACTTTCTTCCGTTTCAAAATATGGGATTAAGTTCAGTTTTTTTAAGGATTGATTATTTGTATATTGAATTTTCATAACCTAACAATTTTTTATTTAATTTTTGACATTCAAAGGGATATTTTCAATCCTCTTTTGTACTAAAAAATAACCACTCTATCGCTTTTGGAAATTCATCACTCCAATACACTTCGTTATGTTTTCCATGTTCGTTGATACTCAATCGTACTTTCATTTTGTCGTTAATAGCATCTTTTTTATGTAGTCTTTTTTTAAAATTCTTTACATGATCAATCATTGTGGCACTTTCATCTCCTCCGGCATACAAATAAATGCGGGTGTCTTGTGGCTCTTCCATATCTAAAAAAGATAACTTAATTTTAGGAACTACCCACAACGAGGGTGAAAAAATCATTAATTTTCCAAAGACTTCCGGATACATAATGCCGCTAAAAATACTCACCAATCCACCCATAGAACTTCCGCCGATACCGGTATGCTCACGTTCAGGTTTAGTTCTAAAATTTGCATCAACGAATGGTTTTAAAGTATCGGTTAAAAAACGAATGTATTTCTTCCCTTGACCGATTCCTAAGACCGTATTACCTACGTTGTATTCCAAAATACGTTCATTATCGGCATGTTCAACTGCAATAACTATAATGTTTCCTATTTTGTATTCCGCCATTACGGCTAATTTTTTATCAATTTCCCAATTGCCGTACTTTGCTTTCTCATTAAATAAATTCTGAGCATCTTGCAAGTACATCACCGGATAATGCTCGGTTGAAGTTTCATAATCGTGCGGTAACAAAGCCCAAACTTTTCTGGTTTTATTCAACTGTGGAATCTCAAACTCTTTAGAAATTAAATGAACCTTTGGTAAAAAATTAGTTTTAAAGGGTAACCAATTTTTTCTCCATTTGGCAACATGCTCTTTTTTTAGACCCTTATGCTGTTTGCACGAACGGTTTTCGGTACGGTTTCCGTACTTATCAATTTCAACCTCACTCCAATCGCCTCGAGTAAATTTATAAAGCAATTCATCGGGATATTTAAAATCTAGTGGGAATTTATAATGATAAAGGCCTTTTATGACTTTTTCCATTAAAAAATGTTTGTCTTGCGTAATCCAATTGTTAAAATTTCCGGATATATAAACCGGCCGATCGTCATCTTCATCGGTAGTTAAAAGTAAATTGAGTTGGGGTTCAATAATTTCTTTTTCAATGTGTTGTGGTAATATATTTTCTTCTTGCTTCATGCTATTAAAAAATAGAATGTATTAATTATTAAAAAAGTAAATATATGTTTTTAGGATTGTGAATGAAAATATTTTTGGACAGAAATCTGATTTATGCAAGAATAATGACTAATCAAATAAAAAAGTAACAATTAAATAAATTTGACAGCGTATTTCACTCAAAAATTTCATTATTTTTAATAAATTTGCCCATCAAAATTACAATACAGCAACATGAAAAATACAGCTTTAACACACATTCACGAAAGTTTAGGAGCAAAAATGGTTCCGTTTGCCGGATACAATATGCCGGTACAATATGAGGGAGTTACCGCAGAACATGAAACCGTTCGCAACAGCGTGGGTGTTTTTGACGTATCGCACATGGGTGAATTTTTATTGGAAGGTCCGAATGCATTGGCTTTGATTCAAAAAGTAACTTCGAATGATGCTGCTGTTTTAACCAACGGAAGAGCTCAATATTCTTGTTTACCTAATGAAAATGGCGGAATTGTGGACGATTTGATTGTTTACAAATTCAACGATGAAAAATATTTATTGGTAGTCAATGCGTCAAATATTGATAAAGATTGGCATTGGATTTCTTCGCAAAATATAATGGGAGCTTCAATGAAAAACCTTTCGGACGATTATTCATTGTTGGCCATTCAAGGTCCAAAAGCTGAAGAAGCCATGCAATCATTAACAACTGTTGATTTAGCAGCAATAAAATACTATCATTTTGAAGTAGCTGATTTTGCAGGAATCGAGCATGTAATCATCTCCGCAACGGGTTATACAGGATCTGGCGGATTTGAAATTTATTGCAAAAATTCGGAAGTGGAACAAATTTGGAACAAAGTTTTTGAAGCCGGTGCATCTTTTGGAATCAAACCTATCGGACTAGCCGCTCGTGATACTTTGCGTTTAGAAATGGGCTTTTGCTTGTACGGAAACGATATCAATGATACTACTTCCCCATTGGAAGCAGGCTTGGGATGGATTACAAAATTTACTAAAGAATTTACTAATTCTGAAAATCTAAAAAAACAAAAAGAAGCAGGTGTGACAAAAAAATTGGTTGGTTTTGAATTAATCGAACGCGGAATTCCGCGTCACGATTACGAAATTGTGGATGCAAATGGAAACAACATCGGAATTGTAACTTCGGGAACAATGGCTCCATCTCTTGGGAAAGGAATTGGAATGGGTTATGTAAAAACTGAATTTGCCTCTGAAGGAAGTGAAATTTTTATTCAAATAAGAAATAACAAAGTAGCCGCGAAAGTAGTAAAATTACCCTTTTATAAGAAGTAATAATTTTTTGAAATAACAGTTTAAGTGTTATTTTTGCAGTCAAATTTTGAACATTGAACAACGAAAAAAGAATATTGAAATAAACAGCAATGGGAAGAGCGTTTGAATTTAGAAAAGCACGTAAAATGAAACGTTGGTCAGCAATGGCTAAAACTTTTACCAGAATAGGAAAAGACATTGTAATGGCTGTGAAAGAAGGTGGACCGAATGCGGAAACTAACTCTCGCTTGCGTGCCGTTATTCAAAATGCCAAAGCCGCCAACATGCCGAAAGACAATGTGGAACGTGCGATAAAAAAGGCATCCGACAAAGATACCGCTAACTTTAAAGAGGTTTTGTTTGAAGGCTATGCTCCACATGGAATTGCCATTTTAATTGAAACCGCAACAGACAATAATAATAGAACAGTAGCAAACATTAGAAGTTACTTCAACAAATGCAACGGAACAATGGGAACACAAGGTTCGGTTGAATTTATGTTTGATCACACCTGTAATTTTAGAATTCCTTCTGAAGGTCAAGATGTGGATGAATTAGAATTAGAAATGATTGATTTTGGCGTAGAAGAAATTTTTGCTGACGAAGATGGAATCTTAATGTATGCTCCCTTTGAAAGTTTTGGTGCTATTCAAAAAGAATTAGAAAATCGCAACATTGAAATTTTATCTTCCGGTTTTGAACGTATTCCGCAAATTACCAAAGAGCTTACACCCGAAGAAATGGCCGATGTAGAAAAATTACTGGAAAAAATTGAAGAAGACGACGATGTGATGAATGTGTATCACACCATGCAAGAATAATTGAAAGCAAAAAGCTCTATAAAACTCTCTGCAAAGGGAGTTTTTTAGTTTTTAAATGATTGGAATTTATCATTTGTTCATGCATCTAAACCCCTATTAATTCTTTACTTTACAATAAAAAAAATGGCTAGATTCAAAGAAAACGATTTGCCTAAAGCAAAAATAAACGCCTCGTCACTCAGCAAAGCATTGTTGGTTTTTAAATATGCTGATTCTCATAGATGGAAATTTTTTATTGGCTTGATATTTTTATTACTAACCGGGGGTACTGCCCTAGCCTTCCCAAAACTAATGGGAATGTTAGTTGATTGTGTCAAAGACAAAGACATAAATGCAGCTAATAATGTTGCCTTAGGCCTAATTGGTATATTATTTTTGCAGTCGTTCTTTTCGTTTTTTAGAGTATATTTATTTGTGAATTTTACTGAAAATACACTTGCAAATCTACGTTTTGCCTTATATTCAAATTTAATAAAACTCCCGATGAATTTTTTTTCTCAAAAAAGGGTTGGTGAATTAAACAGCCGAATCAGTTCGGATATAAATCAAATTCAAGATACATTAACCACCACTATAGCCGAATTTTTAAGACAGTTTATCCTGATTATTGGTGGTGTAATTTTATTAGCCAGCGAAAGCATTAAATTAACCTTAATGATGTTAGCTGTCGTCCCTTTAGTCGCTTTTGCTGCAGTTATATTCGGTCGTTTCATCCGGAAATACTCCAAGAAAGTACAAGACCAAGTGGCGGAAAGTCAAGTGATTGTTGAAGAAACCTTACAAGGTATCAGCAACGTAAAAGCTTTTGCCAACGAATGGTATGAAATAGCCCGATACAAAAGCAAAATTAAAGAAATAGTAAATATTGCTATTAAAGGAGGTCAATATCGTGGCTATTTTGCTTCGTTTATTATCTTTTGCTTGTTTGGTGCAATTGTAGCTGTTGTTTGGTTTGGAGTTATTTTAAGCATTAAAGGAGAAATGTCTGTAGGTCAATTAATTACATTTGTTTTGTATTCAACATTTGTAGGTGCTTCCTTTGGTGGAATTGCAGAATTATATGCACAAATTCAAAAGGCGGTGGGTGCTACAGAACGTGTTTTTGAATTATTGGAGGAACAACCTGAAAACATCAACGGTAACAAACCAGTTGTCACAGAGAAAATTAAAGGAAATGTTACTTTTAAAAATGTGGGATTCAGCTATCCTTC
>Ga0164293_10000355_pt1 | contig 35322 bp, 36 predicted proteins | sample GEODES118metaG_FD_111487 | JGI IMG/M metagenome (GOLD analysis project Ga0164293, IMG submission 111487) | Eutrophic lake water microbial communities from Lake Mendota, Wisconsin, USA - GEODES118 metaG | ecosystem: Environmental > Aquatic > Freshwater > Lake | place: USA: Lake Mendota...
AAGCCGCTCGGGCGACACGTAGATCAGGTGCGTGTCGCCATGGCGCAGTGCGCGCCAGGCGGCTGCGTTATCCTCGTCGCTGTTCTGCGAGTTGAGCGTGACCGCGCCGACGCCGGCGGCGGCCATCTGCTTGACCTGATCGCGCATCAGCGCAATCAGCGGCGAGACCACCACCGTCAGCCCGCCTTCGACGAGCGCCGGCAGCTGGTAGCACATCGACTTGCCGGACCCGGTCGGCATCACCGCCAGCACGTCGCGGCGTGCCAGCACAGCCTCGATTACCTCACGCTGCCCGGAGCGGAAGTCATCATAGCCGAAGGTGGATTTCAGCGTGCTGCGGGCCGCCTGGAGCGAATCGGGCATGAAACCGGTTTAGGCAGCTGGTCGGACGATGCAAGGGCCGGCACTTGCTGGAACCGGAACGCCCGGTCAGCGCCGCCGTCCGAGGCTCTTGATGTAGCCCAGCAGGTCATCGACCTGACGCGGCGAGAAGGCGAAATCCGGCATGCCCTTGTGGCTGCCGGTGATACCTTCCCCGAAGGCCTCTTCCAGCGCCTCGACCGGATAGCGCTGCGGGATCAGCCGGAAGGGCGTGGCGGCGGGCCGTATGCTGCGCCCGCTGCGCCCGATGGCGTGGCACTCGGCACAGTGCACCCGTGCCAGCGCCTGCCCCGCACGGATGTCGGGAGCGGCAAGTCCGGGACCGGCCCAGAGCGCAACCATCGCGGCAAGGCCAACAAGGGCGAGCCGGCGCGATCCGGCGGTCCTGAGCATCGAAACAAGGCGAATCATGCGGAACATCATGCCTAGTGCGTTCCCAGGGCAGTTTGCGCCAGATCAAACGATTGAAAGGCCCGGACTCCGGAAGGCGCTAGCCTCGTGCCGCGATCAGGGCGGCGGCTCCCGCCATCATGCCCGCCGTGGCGCGGTTGATGCGCCGCAGCGCCGTCTCGGAGGTGAACACCCGGCGCGCGCGGTCGGCGAGCAGGAGAACTCCTGCCATCACCGGCGTGATCACCAGCACGATCACGGCTGCCATCTCGACGAACACCAGCGGGTTGATCGCCTTGGGGTCGATCACCAGAGGCATGATCGACAGGAAGAACACGATCACCTTAGGGTTGCCGAGCGTGAGCGACAGAGCGCCGAGGAAGGATGGCCAGGCGCGCACCTTCGTTGTGGCGGCCTCGATCTGTGCCGCCTTCACGGGGGCCGTCCAGATCCGCCAGGCCATGTAAAGGAGATAGGCGCAGCCGGCGTACTTGATGGCCAGAAACAGCATCTCGAAGCGTCTCGCCAGCACAGCCAGCCCGGTCGCGGCGACCGTGAACCAGATCAGGTCGCCCACCACGAACCCGGCCACGAAAGCCGGCCCGGCGACCAGACCCTGACCGAGGCCGCGAGCGACCACAGCAGCGAGGCCAGGCCCGGGCGAGGCGACGGCAACAAAATAGACACCGGCGAACAGCAGAAGCGGGGTGAGATCCATGGCGTTTCCGATCAGGTCATGACGCTAGCGCAGGTCGGGCGGCCCGTCGCGCCTGTCAGGGCGATGCACGAGGGTCACCAGCACGAACGAGATCACCAGCAGCAAGTACCATGCCCCCATCTTGTGCAGCGTCACCGGTCGCCATCCTGAGCCTTTCTGGTTCGGATAAAGTCAGGTCCCTGTCACGGTGCCGATGTTCTCGGCAATCCAAAGGAAGACCGATGTCAGGAAGGCAGCCAGCAGAAGCGGCATCCAGCGGGCAACGGCATCGACCGTGAAATAGATGCGCGTGCGCCAGAACACCAGAAACGTGCAGGCAAACAGCACGTATCGCGCATCCCAGACATAGTGATGGCTGAAAAAGTTGATGTAGATCGCTCCCGCCAGCAACAGCGTCGCCCAGAACGGCGGATAGCCTACAAAGCGCATGTCGAAGATGCGGATGACGCGCGCGATGTAGGACCCGACGGAGGCATACATGAAGCCGGTGAACAGCGGCACATCGCCAATCCGGATCAGACTTGGCTCCGGATAGGACCACGAGCCCATCGCCGTCTTGAAAACCTCCATCGCCGTGCCAACCAGATGAAACAGCAAGATGACCTTCGCCTCTTCCCAGGTCTCCAGCTTGAGGGCGAGCATGGCGGCCTGAACGAGGAGTGCCGCGACCAGCAGGGCATCGTAACGGGCAACCGGCCAGTGTGGTTGCCAGACCAGCTTGCTGATGATCAGCATGCCCAGCATGAGCCCGCCGAATAGGCAGGCCCAGCCCTGCTTGAACCCGAAGATGATGAACTCGGCCAGCCAGGGATGCAGGCGGGCGAGCCCGCCGCGGATGCGCCGGCGCGTGTCGGACAGCCATGGTGCGTAGAGGCCGGCTGTGCCGTGGTTGTCGGGCTTGTTCATGCCAGCCGGTCCGCGCGCCCCGGCGTCACCACCAGCCGGGCCGAGCCGGCGGGCAGGTCGCGAAACAGGCCCTCGTCCGCGCCGGTCATCCAGACCTGGCAACCAAGCTCGCCAAGCGCCTCATAAAGGGCGGTCCGCCGGCGCGGATCGAAGTGCGCGGCGATCTCGTCCATCAGCACGATCGGCGCCAACCTGCTCATCGCCGCGACAAGCCGAGCGTGAGCAAGCACAAGCCCGACCAGAAGAGCCTTCTGCTCGCCAGTCGAGCCCTGCTCGGCTGCGATGTCCTTGGGGCCGTGGCGCACCTTCAGGTCGGTGGCCTGTGCGCCAATCAGGGTCCGGCCCGCCGCCTTGTCGCGTGGCCGGTTCTGCTTCAGCAGGGCCTGGTAGGCGTCTTCCGCATCGACGGCGGCCAGCGCAGCCACGAGCCTGTCGAGTTCTCCTTCGAGCGCCAGCATCGCCCATGGGAATGGTGAGGTGTCGTCACGCGTCTCCTCAATGAGTGCTCCCAGCCGAGTGACCGCCTCGGCGCGGGCAGCGGCGACGGCAACGCCCAGTTCAGCCACCTGCCGCTCGATCGCATCGAGCCAGCCGGCATCGTGCGGGCGCTCGTCGAGGATGCGGTTGCGGTCGCGCAAGGCCCGTTCGAGCGCGGTGACGCGCGCGCCATGTTCCGCGTCGATGGCCAGCACCAGCCTGTCGAGAAAGCGGCGGCGGTCGCCGGCCGAGCCGCGGAATAGCCCATCCTGTTCGGGCGTCAGCCAGACCACGCGCACATGCTCCGATACAGCGTTGAGCGAGGATGAGGGGGCACCGTTGATCCGCTGGTTGCGGCTGCGCCGGCCGGTCTCGTCCGGCTCGCCAAGGCCCAGACCGATCTGCGTGTCGTCGGCCAGCCGGACCGAAACAGCAAAGCCGCCGCCTGCGCCGCTTCGGGCCATGTCCGCGAACTCGGCCCGCCTGAGCCCGCGCCCCGGCGAGAGCAGCGAGATCGCCTCCAGGATGTTGGTCTTGCCGGCCCCGTTCTCGCCGGCCAGCGCGATGAGCGGCGCGTCGACCGGCAAGGCCAGGTCGGCATAGGACCGGAAGTCGCTGAGCGCGAGGTGAGCAAGGCCCGTCATGCCTGCGGTGTCGAGCCTGGGGCGCGCCGGGTCAAGGCCCTCGCATGCGCATTTCGGTGCGAGGCGTGCACGTTTGCCGATGGACCTGCCCTCGGGGCTGCGTTAGCCGTTATCCAGCAACACCAGCACCCTGAACCACAGACCTCGCACATCAGACCTTGCCGGAGGCAGCCATGGCTTACGAGACGATCCTGATCATCACGAACGGAGCCGTCGGCATCATCACCCTCAACCGTCCGCAGGCGCTGAACGCGCTCAATGGCAAGCTGATCGCCGAGGTCAACAAGGCGCTTGATGGCTTCGAGAATGACAAGGCAATCGGCTGCATCGTCATCACCGGCTCCGAGAAGGCATTTGCCGCCGGTGCTGACATCAAGGAGATGCAGTCTCGCAAGTTCCCCGGCACCTATCTCGACGACAAGTTCGCCGAGTGGGACCGCATAGGCCAGCGTAGGAAGCCGATCATCGCGGCTGTGGCCGGCTTTGCCCTCGGCGGCGGCTGCGAACTGGCGATGATGTGCGACATGGTGATTGCCGCCGACAATGCCCGCTTCGGCCAGCCCGAGATCAACCTCGGCGTGATGCCGGGTGCCGGTGGCACGCAGCGCATGGCGAAAGCCATCGGCAAGGCCAAGACCATGGACCTGTGCCTGACAGGCCGCTTCATGGATGCCGCCGAGGCCGAGCGTTCAGGCCTTGTCGCCCGTGTCGTGCCGCTGGCCGACCTGATGACCGAGACGATGAAGGCTGCGACCACGATGGCCGAAAAGTCGCAGGTCGCCTTGCAGATGACCAAGGAAACCGTGAACCGCGCCTTCGAAACCACTCTTGCCGAGGGCCTGCGCTTCGAGCGCCGCCTGTTCTCGGCGATGTTTGCCACCGCCGATCAGAAGGAGGGCATGGCTGCCTTCGTCGAGAAGCGCAAGGCTGCCTTCAGGAACAAGTGACCGCCACCATGCCAGACCCCATCGCCACGGATACCGCCGCGCCCCTGGTCCTGCCGGATTTCGCCGCCGTACAGCGCGCCGCAGCGCGGCTGCAGGGCATCGCCACACGCACCCCGGTGATGACCTCGCGCACGGCCGACGAGGCCACCGGCGCACGCCTGTTCTTCAAGTGCGAGAACCTGCAGCGCATGGGCGCCTTCAAGTTCCGCGGGGCCTACAATGCCATCGCCAGCCTGCCCGATGGCGTGCGCCAGCGCGGTGTCATCGCATTCTCCTCCGGCAACCATGCCCAGGGCATGGCGCTGGCGGGCCGGCTGCTCGGCGTGCCCGTCACCATCCTGATGCCGCTCGATGCGCCCGAGGCGAAGATCGCCGCGACGCGGGGCTATGGTGCCGAGGTCATCCTGTTCGATCGCTACAGCCAGGACCGGGAGGCCCTTGGCCGGCAGATCGCCGGCGAGCGCGGCCTCAGCCTGATCCCGCCCTTCGATCATCCCGAGGTGATCGCAGGGCAGGGGACAGCCGCGCTGGAATTGATCGAGGAAACCGGCCCACTCGACCTGCTGCTGGTCTGCCTCGGCGGCGGCGGGCTCGTCTCCGGCTGCGCTTTGGCCGCTCATGTCCTGTCGCCGGGAATCCGCGTCATCGGGGTGGAGCCGGAAGCCGGCAACGACGCCCAGCAATCGCTGCGCGCCGGCCACATCGTGAAGATTGCCGTGCCCAAGACCATTGCCGACGGGGCCCAGACCGCGGCGCTCGGCCACTACACCTTCCCCCTCATCCAGCGCGATGTCGCCGACATCGTCACCGTGAGCGATGGCGAGCTGGTCGAGACGATGCGATTCTTCGCCGAGCGCATGAAACTGGTGGTCGAGCCGACCGGATGCCTCGCAGCTGCCGCTGCCCTGACGGCCAAGGTGCCGGTGCGCGGCCTCCGCGTCGGCGTCATCATCTCGGGTGGAAACACCGATCTTGCCAGCTTCTGCCGGCTGCTGGCGGCTTGAGCGCGCCGTTGCCTCGCCGGTGTTGCCGGAAGCGGCGGTTTCGCGTGTTTCGCGTTGACGCTGCCGCAGGTTCGGATTATACGCCAGCCATCTTCTGGCCCTCGCGAGATGGCCCAGAACCCCATTTCATGTCATGATGCCGTTTCCACGCGGATGCGTATCATCCGATCACGTTGCGTGGAGACCGGTCACAAACGAGGACGCCCATGGCGAATACCAAATCTGCGAAGAAGGCTGCCCGCCAGACCGTTCGCCGCACCGAAGTCAACAAGTCCCGCCGCAGTCAGATGCGTACCTATGTGCGCAAGGTCGAGGAAGCGCTCGAGTCCGGCGATCAGGCCGCTGCCGCTGCCGCGCTCAAGGCCGCCGAGCCGATCATGATGCGCGCCGTGCAGAAGGGCGTTGCCCACAAGAACACAGCCTCGCGCAAGGTATCCCGTCTGGCCAAGCGCGTGAAGGCGCTCGCCAGCTGATTGTTCCTGGCACCCCCGCCGCATTGCCGGTGCCGCTCCTGCCATTGTGAAGGTCCTGCTCCTTGCGGCGCGGGGCCTTTTTGCATGGCGTGGCCGCATCGCAGGCCCTGCGCGCCTGGCCCTCGCCGGCCAACCACCGTCCCGCTGGCCGGCTGGCACCGCCTCGCCGCGACAGGCGCTGCCGGTCACGCCTGCAAGCCAACACGGTGCTGCCCCCGGTGCGGCGGATTTACCGTAAGCCCAACAAATCGGCAGCCGTAGTCGAGCTTAGTGCTTGACTCGCGCTAGTCGGGTCAGCAGGCATCCAAAGCCTGCTAAGAAAAACAAGGTGCGCAAAATTTGCCAAGATAAAACAGATGTTTAAATCGAAAGAAATCCGGCACACGGATTTTGCGGGCAGACGCTCGGTGAAGTCTGTCTCCGCAAGCCTTCCTGCGAAATTTTTTTTGCCTGTATTAAAACGGTTTAAACTCATGCCGCCGCCGAGGGTTTTCACAGTTATCGTCGGGTGCCCTCGAGACGTTCTGCATCTGGGCCAGGCGATTGCCCCGCAGCCCCAAAACTCTCCCCTTGCTCTCTCTCGAAACGACCCGTTAAGGTTTTTTTAACGGATGGGGGCCTCACCCCCACCCGATCACCAAATCACCAGAATTGAGACCGCGCGTTTCAAGTGGGGGCGGGGAATGATGACGGCTGTTGATCGGCTGGGGCAGGACGGCTTGGCCACAAGACAGGCCGTGGAACGCATGCCTTTGTCACAACTCCAGTTCATGGAATGACCTAACCCGCCGGCGTCGGGGGCTTATGACGCCGGACACACCTTGATCGTTGCGGAAGTCAAACACGCGCGGCTGGCGGCAGCTGCGCGCGAAGGGTAGCCCTATGTTTCTAGATAGCGAACGCATGAAAGACGATGGCCGATTTGATCCGGGTCCGATGTCCAGCGCCTGGGAACGGCTTCGCCAGAGGCTCAGGAGTGAGCTTGGCGAGGACGTGTTCTCAAGCTGGTTCGCCCGCATGGAACTTGAGCGGATCGAAGCGGACGTGGCCATCGTGTCGGTCCCGACGCGCTTCCTGAAGAGCTGGATCGAAACCCACTATGTCGAGCGGGTGAAGATGCTGGTGACCTCCGAACTGGGCATCGAGGGCGGCTTTGCCGTCGAGGTGCGCACGGTGAACCGCGAGCCGGCTCGCGCAGCGTCAGGGCCACGCACCGCTCTGGCCAGCCAGGCTCCTGCCGCCCGCGCGCCGATCACCCCGCCGCCCATGGCGGCGATGCTGTCCGATCATCTCGGGTCGCCGCTCGACCGGCGGCTCTCGCTGTCCTCTTTTGTGGTGGGCCGGTCCAATGCGCTGGCTTTTGCCGCCGCTGACCGGATCGCGGCGCTGGTCGGCCAGCCCTCGCCCTACAACCCGCTCTATGTCCACGCCGGTGTCGGGCTGGGCAAGACCCATCTGGTTCAGGCTGTTGCCCAGGAAGCCATTCGCCTCGGCAAGAAGGTGGCCTACTTCACCGCCGACAAGTTCATGTATGGCTTCGTCTCCGCGCTGAGGGCGCAGACGGCGCTGACCTTCAAAGAGCAGTTGCGCGGTATCGATCTTCTGGTCATCGATGATGCCCAGTTCATCCAGGGCCGCTCCGTACAGCAGGAATTCGGGCACACCATCAACGCCCTGATCGACGCCGGCAAGCAGGTCGTCGTGGCTGCCGACCGCATGCCCGGCGAGCTTGAAAGCCTTGATGAGCGGGTGCGCTCGCGGCTGGCTGGCGGGCTGGTGGTCGAGATCGGTCCGCTCGACGAGGAACTGCGTCTCAAGATCCTGTCGGCGAGACTGGCAACGCTGAGCACCGTCCACCCGACCTTCCATGTCTCGCCGGAAGTTGCCGCCTACGTGGCCCATGTCATCGTCACCAATGGCCGTGATCTGGACGGGGCGGCCAACCGGCTGCTCGCACATTCCACGCTGTCGGGCGCGATCCTCACCATCGAGACGGCAGAGGCCGCCATCCGCGATCTCGTGCGCCTGCGCGAGCCCAGACGGGTCAAGATCGAGGATATCCAGAAGCTTGTCGCCGCGCGCTACAACGTCAGCCGTGCCGACATCCTCTCCGAACGCCGGACAGCTGCCGTGGTCAAGCCGCGCCAGATCGCCATGTATCTGTCGAAGTCGCTGACCTTGCGGTCCTTGCCCGAGATCGGCCGCCGCTTCGGAGGCCGCGATCACACCACGGTCCTGCATGCGGTGCGGAAGATCGAAAAGGCGCTGACCGACGACCGCGTGCTGACCGAGGAAGTCGAGCTGCTCAAGCGCATGCTCATGGATTGACGGCAAAAAACCCGGCAGGATGCCGGGCAGATGCTGTTTTTCGGCCCAATTCTGTTGATGGTCGGCAGGTAGACCTGCGCCGGACTTGCACCGGCTCGCCAGCTTGGGCATGGTCTCACCAATCGGCTGGCATCCCCGTTGCAATGCAGCGCTCTGCCCGGTCCCACCGTCTGTTATGCAAGCCAGGTTGGTCATGAAGGTTACCGTCGAACGGTCGCAATTCCTCAAGGCCCTCGGCCACGTCCATCGCGTGGTCGAGAAGCGCAACACCATTCCGATCCTGTCCAATGTGCTGATGAATGCCGGCGTGATGGGGCTCAAGCTCAAGGCGACCGATCTCGACATCGAGGTTGTCGAAACCATCCAGGCAGATGTCGGCGTGCAGGGCGCGATCACCGTGCCTGCCCACGTCATCTACGACATCGTGCGCAAGCTGCCCGAAGGCGCGCAGGTCTCGCTTGAAACCACCGGCGAGACCGGGCAGATGGTGCTGCGCTCCGGGCGCTCGCGCTTCACATTGCAGTCCCTTCCCGAGAGCGACTTCCCCGACATCACGGCCGGCGAGATGCCGCATGTCTTTTCGCTGCCGGCGGGTGACTTCAAGCGTCTGATCGACAAGACCCAGTTCGCCGTCTCCACGGAAGAAACGCGCTACTATCTCAACGGCATCTATTTCCACACGCTGGAGATCGAGGGCCGCGCGCTGCTGCGCGCTGTTGCCACCGATGGTCACCGCCTGGCGCGCGTCGAGACGCCCGCGCCTGCCGGTGCCAGCGGCATGCCGGGTGTGATCGTGCCGCGTAAGGCTGTTGCGGAAATCCAGAAGCTGCTGGAGGGCGCCGATGGCGAGGTCGAGGTCCAGCTGTCGGCCACCAAGATCAAGGTCAGCATCGGCGATGTGGTGCTGACCTCCAAGCTGATCGACGGCACATTCCCCGATTATGGTCGCGTCATTCCCTCCGGCAACGACAAGCGGCTGACGGTGAACCGGGCCGAATTTGCGGTCTCGGTCGACCGCGTGTCGACGATTTCCTCCGAGCGGGGTCGCGCTGTGAAGCTGTCAATGGCCGATGGGCGCATGACACTGGCTGTGACCAACCCCGACTCGGGCTCCGCAACCGAGGAGATCGAGGTGGACTATGATGCCAGCCCGCTCGATATCGGCTTCAATGCGCGCTACCTGCTCGACATCACGGCCCAGCTCGACAGCGACACTGCGCTGTTCCGCCTCGCCGATCCGGGTTCGCCGACGGTCATCCAGGATCGCGAGGGAGCCAGCGCGCTCTATGTTCTGATGCCGATGCGGGTCTGATCCGCTCCATGCCGATGGTCTGGACCCTGCTGCTGGCGCTTCCTTGGCTGGGGGTTGGGCCTCGGCATCGCCGTTCTGATCGACCGGTCCTCCACAATGCTGCCGGCGATCACGATCCTCATGACCATGGCCGAGCTCGCCGTTGTTGCCGTGGTGCCGTGGGCCACCCACGCCGTCAGGCTCAAGGTGATGCAGGGTCTGGCTCTGGCCGGCGTACTGCTGATGCTCGGGTTGGCCTGAACAGGCGGAGCCCTTCAGCGCCCGGTCTTGAGGCGGGTCCACAACCGGCCGACGGCGCGCTGCAGGCGCTCATCATAGGCAGTGGTGGTGAACAGCCGTGCGAACGTGGCCTGGTCGGGGTAGATCCCCGGATTTCCCTTGATCTCAGGGCGGATCAGTTCGCGGGCCGGCAGGTTGCCGCTGGCGTAGGAAACGAAATTGCTGTTTCTGGCGGCCACGTCGGGCCTGAGCATGAAATCGATAAAGGCGTGGGCTTCCACCGGGTTGGCCGCATCCGCTGGGATGGCCATCGAGTCGAACCACATCTGCGCGCCTTCGCGGGGCACGATGAACTGGATGTCGATGCCGTTGCGGGCTTCCTCGGCGCGGCGGCGCGCCTGCAGGATATCGCCGGAATAACCGACCGCCATGCAGATCTCGCCGCTGGCGAGCGCGTTGAGATACTCCGACGAGTGGAAGGTGCGGATGTTGCCGCGAACGCGCGTCAAGGCATCGGCGGCCTTGCGCAGATTGGCCTCGTTCTTGGAATCGGGGTTGAGCCCGAGATAGCGCAGCACACCGGGCAGGATGTCTTCCGGCGCATCCAGCACGTGGATGCCGCAGTCCTTGAGCCTGGCCGACACATCCGGCTTGAGCAGCAAATCCCATGAGTTGATCGCAGTATTGGGGCCCAGCCGCTCCCTGACCTTGGCGAGGTTCAGCCCGATGCCGGTCGTGCCCCACATGTAGTTGACCGCGAACTGGTTGCCCGGATCGTGGCTGGCCAGCCGCGCGGCAATGTCGGGCCAGATGTGCCGGGCATTGGGCAACTTGCTCCGCTCGAGAGTCAGGAACAGCCCCGCCCGTATCAGCCGCGACAGGACAGGGCCCGATGGCACCACGACATCATAGCCAGATTTGCCGGCCAGCAGCTTGGTCGCGACGATCTCGTTGTTGTCGTACATATCGTAGACAACCTTGATGCCGGTCTCGCGGGTAAAGTCATCGAGCACGGACGGATCGATGTAGTCGGTCCAGTTGTAGACATTGACGGTGCGCTCGGTGGCGGGCTGTGCCTGCGGCGATGCCGGCAACGTGACCAGCCCTAGGATGATGGCAAGGGCGGCGAGCGCGTTGGCCGCACCCTGCCGTCGGCAAGCACAGGCATCGCCGCGTTCGCCGCGTCTGCGCAGAAAGTCGATGAAACGCATCATCAGGTCCGGTCACAAGGACAGGTGCAGCGGCCACCACACGGCGAGCCCCCGTTGTCGGGACGATAGGGTCCCGATGGCCTTAGCGCAATGCACGCTGCGCTGTCCGCCGCCGGGATGTCAGTCTGCTGAGGCTGGCTCGGCCATCATGCGCGGCAGCACCTCGGCCCACATCGCCGCCGGCTGCGCGCCCGAGACGCCATAGCGGTTGTTGACGATGAAGAAGGGTACACCCTGCACGCCCATCGAGGCGGCCTGCGATTCAAGCTGGCTGATCTCGCCATTCAGCGCCGGATCGGCAAAGGCCGCCTTCAGCTCGGCAGCCGACAGGCCGACGCCGGCCCCGATATCGGCCAACACCTCGAAGGCGCCGATGTCGCGACCCTGCTCAAAATAGGCGGCCATTAGCGCGCCCTTGGCCACGTCGGCCGCCCCATGCCCCGCGGCCAGCGCGATGAGGATGTGGGCCTTGCGGGTGTTGGGTGTGCGCCTGACCGCATGCCAGTTGAACGCGAGCCCGTCCTCGCGCGCGGCATCCGACAGGCGTTGTTCAATGTCGGCCCGTTTGTCGGGGCCGAACTTGCCGTCGAGGTAGGCGGCGCGGTCCATGCCCTCCTCCGGCATCGATGGATTGAGTTCGTAGGGCAGCCAGGCGATCAGCGCGTCGGCGATGCCGGCAAGTCTCAGCCCCTCCTCCAGCCGCCGCTTGCCGAGATAGCACCACGGGCAGATCAGGTCGGAATAGATCGCGAAGCTGACAACGCTTTGCTGGGGTGCCTCCGGTTGGATCGTCGCCTGCTGTGGTGTCGCTCGCTTTGGTGTCATGGATATACCCGCAATCTGCGGCCCCTTTGGGCGGATCGGTAAGGACGCTCAAACCTCTTGGTGATTTGCGGCGCTCTCGCGATGGCCAGCCCCATGCGCCAAGGGGGCCGGAAGGCAGGCCCTGTCAGAACAGCCCTTCGATCCGGCCGGCGGCATCAATGTGGATGCGCTCCGCTGCCGGTGACCGCGGCAGGCCAGGCATGCGCATGATGTCCCCGCAGATCGCCACGACAAAGCCCGCTCCCGCCGACAGCGTGATGTCCCGCACTGGTACGACATGCCCCGAGGGCGCACCGCGCAGGGACGGGTTGGCTGAGAACGAGTACTGCGTCTTGGCCACGCAGATTGGAAGGTGCCCGTAGCCAGCCGCTTCGAGCTCCGCCAGCCGGTCGGATGCCCTGGCGTCGAGCGCGATGTCGGAGGCGCCATAGATGCGGGTTGCGATGGTGCGGATCTTCTCGGCCAGCGGCATCGCATCGGGATAGAGCGGCCTGAAGCCTTCGCGCTGGCCTTCGGCCAGAGCCACAACGGCGCGCGCCAAATCCGCACTGCCGGCCGAGCCATCGGCCCAGTGCCGGCAGATGATCGCCTCCACCCCGAGGCGAGCAGCACAGAACTGCTTGATCAGTTCGTGCTCTGCTGACGTGTCCCCGGTGAAGTGGTTGATCGCCACCACCACAGGCACACCGAAGCCCTGCACATTGCGTACATGCCGTTCGAGATTGACGAGGCCGGCTGACAGCGCTGCGGGGTTCTCGGCCCCGAGTTCGTCCTTTGGAACGCCACCATGCATCTTCAGCGCCCTGACAGTGGCCACGATGACCGCGGCAGCCGGATCGAGCCCTGCCTTGCGACACTTGATGTTGAAGAACTTCTCGGCTCCCAGATCGGCCCCGAAGCCGGCCTCCGTGACGACATAGTCCGCCAGCTTCAGCGCCGCCTTGGTGGCAATCACTGAATTGCAGCCATGGGCAATGTTGGCGAAAGGGCCGCCATGCACGAAGGCGGGGTTGCCTTCGAGTGTCTGCACAAGGTTGGGCTGGAGGGCGTCCTTGAGCAGCACAGCCATGGCGCCCGGCGCCTGAAGGTCCGCGGCGGTGACAGGTGTCCTGTCATGACGGTAGCCGATGACAATGCGGCCCAGCCGTTCCTCAAGGTCGCGGAGGCCGCTCGCGAGGCAGAACACGGCCATCACCTCGGACGCAACCGTGATGTCGAAGCCGTCCTCGCGCGGGAAGCCGTTCTTCACGCCGCCAAGAGAGGAGTTGATCGCCCGCAAGGAGCGGTCGTTCATGTCCAGCGCCCTGCGCCAGACGATGCGCCGGCTGTCGAGGCCAAGCGCATTGCCCCAGTAGATGTGGTTGTCGATCAGGGCCGACAGCAGGTTGTGGGCCGAGGTGATGGCGTGGAAGTCGCCGGTGAAATGCAGGTTGATCTGCTCCATCGGCACGATCTGCGCATGACCGCCGCCGGCTGCCCCGCCCTTCACCCCGAAGCATGGCCCGAGCGAGGGCTCCCTCAGGCAGATCATCGTGCGCTTGCCGATCAGGTTCAGCCCGTCGCCGAGCCCGACCGTTGTGGTGGTCTTGCCCTCGCCGGCCGGGGTCGGGTTGATCGCACTGATCAGAATCAGCTTGCCATTGGCGCGCGCCGGGCGGGCGTCGAGCCAGTCCAGATCGACCTTGGCAATGTGCCGGCCGTGCGGGCTGAGCGCCTCGGCCGGAATGGCCAGCTTGTCGGCAACCTGCTGGATCGGCAGCAGGCGGGCGGCACGGGCAATCTCGATGTCGGTCGGAATCTGGACAGGCGGCATTGGCGGGATTTCCATATGGAACCGCTTCATAGCTAGAACGGTGTGCGAATTGCACAAGGCATAGGCAGTGAATCGTCGTGGACAGCGCCGAATGGCCGATGCGCATGCAGGGTATCCTTGGCCGCCCTTGGGGTCTGGTTAAGCTGACACAAGCCTTGCCCGATCGCGTTGGCCGGCGACAAACTGCCATCGCCGCGAGCGCGGTTCAGGCGTGCGTCATCGTTGGGAAGGATCACGGGGATAAAGACAACGTTCAGGCACACGTCGGCGCTTGCGTGCATCGCTTTGGCCACACTTGGCCTCGTCACAATCGGCCAGCCAAGCGCGGCACAGGCCTAGACCAGAGTCGCCATCGGCATCTTCGCGAAGAACGGCCTCGATGTGAAGATCCAGAAGATCCCGCAGGCATCGCGCCATCGCGTCGGGGTCCATCCAGTGCGCCGCCACCACGGTCGAGACCTGGAGGTCTGGAATGCGGCCGGCGGCGCCACCACGCAGCTTTTCCAACCCGAAAAGAGCTATGGCGCCGATGGCATGGCCGTGCGTGGCAACATCACCTCGATCAAGAATCTCAAGGGCAGACGGTTGCCGCCTCCTCGCCCGGCACAGCGCCCGACGTCACGAAGCTGGGTCATCGAACACCGTTCTTCAAGCGACAACCGGCGATAGCTGGACATGGCAAAACCTGTAGCAGGTGTTGCACATCGTTTGTGAACTCGAGGCCTCTGCACGATCAAGACCTCTGCCGCCTTCGTGGCGCTGAAGGAGCGGCTGGTCGAGGAAATCTGCGCCGAAGTGATGGCCAGCGCCCGAGGCCATGGGCCGCCTACTGGCTGGCCCAGATCACCCGCGCGATGAGCGAGACCTCGGACAATTGCAGCACCCGGCCCGGATGCTCCGGGCTGAGGGAAGCCAGTTCCACGGTCTTCAGCGTCTTGCGCTTCAGCTCCTTGGCCATCACCTCACCATCAATGGTCCTGACCACCACCCTGTCGCCGCGCCTGACCGGAGCCGAGGGTGAAACGATGATCGTGTCGCCGTCGCGGTAAAGGGGCATCATCGATTCGCCATTGATTCCGAGAGCAAAGACCCGCTCGTCACTGATGTCCGGAAAGGCCACCTCGTCCCAGCCATTGCCCGATGGCAGGCCGTTGTCATCGAAGAAGCCGCCCGTTCCGGCCTGCGCGAAACCGATCAGCGGAGTCGTGCGCTGCCGCACCGCCTGCCGCCCGATACTGGCCACCAGTGAGATGAACTCGTCGAGGTTGGCACCGGTCGCCGCCAGGATCTTGGCCAGCGATTCGGTCGAGGGCCAGCGCTCGCGGCCATCCGCGCCCACGCGCTTGGAGCGGTTGAACGTCGTCGCATCAAGGCCAGCGCGCTTGGCCAGCCCTGATGGCGTCATTTGATAGCGGTCTGCGAGCGCATCAATCGCGCCCCAGATCTGATCGTGGGACAACATGCCTGAAACTCCGGAGTGAAAAAACCAGTGTCCATCACCTTAGTATAGGAATTTATCCCTTGGAACGGATATCAAGCCTATAACCAGCCTAACGCGCTGGGCGGGCAAATTTCAGCCCGTCGGCGAATTCCCTTCGTCGGCTGGATCGACTATCGCTGCGGTGGCGGGGCCATGCGGCACCTGCGGGCAGCATGCAGGTATGGTCGCGTTCCGATGGCATTGATCTACAAGATTCATCCCGCATCAGACTGGGCCGAGGCAGAGAGGGCTGGCCGCTTCACCGGCGCCCCGGTCGATCTGGCCGATGGCTATATCCATTTCTCCAACGCGGCCCAGGTCCGCGAGACGGCGGCCCGGCATTTTGCCGGTCTTGGCGGGTTGCTCCTGATCGCGGTCGAGGCAGAGACGCTGGGTGCGGCCCTGCGCTGGGAGCCATCGCGCGGCGGGGCGCTGTTCCCACATCTGTTTGCGCCGCTCGATCTGGCCGCCGTGCGCTGGGTCATGCCGCTGCCGCTCGGGGCCGATGGGCAGCATCTGTTCCCGGAGGATATGCGCTGATGGCTGGCCTGTTCGATCTCGCCCGCCCGCTGATTCACGCCCTCGATCCCGAGAGGGCGCACAAGCTCACGGTCGCCGCCCTTGCAGCCTTTCCGCCCGGCAAGCCGGCCGCCCATGATCCGCGGCTGACGGTCAGCGCCTTCGGGCTTGCCTTCCCGAACCCGGTCGGGCTGGCCGCCGGCTTCGACAAGCATGCGGAGGCCATCGACGGCTGTCTCGGCCTCGGGGTCGGTTTCACCGAGATCGGTGGGGTTACGCCGCTGCCGCAGCCGGGCAGCGCACGACCACGGGTGTTTCGCCTCACTGAGGATCAGGCCGTGATCAACCGCTATGGCCTCAACAGCGTGGGGGTCGATGTGGTGGCCAGCCGGCTGGCGGCGCGGCGCGGGCGCGCCGGAGGCTCCAGCGGCATCGTCGGTGTCAATCTTGGCGCCAACAAGGAATCGGCTGATCGCGCCGGAGACTATGCTGTTCTCGCCGAAAAGCTCGCGCCGCTGTGCGACTTCCTGACCATCAATGTCTCTTCTCCCAACACGCCCGGCCTCAGGGATTTGCAAGGCGAGGCGGCGCTCGATGCCCTGATCGTCCGCACGCTCGCGGCGCGCGACAAGGCCTGCGGCGCAGGCAGGCTAACGCCGGTGCTGCTGAAGATTGCGCCTGACCTGACCGAGATCGACCTGGACGGCATTGTGACGGTCGCCCTCAGGCGCGACATTGCCGGCCTGATCGTGTCCAACACCACCGTCGACAGGCCGGCCTCGCTGCAAAGCCCGCATCGCGGTGAGACCGGCGGGCTGTCGGGTCGGCCGGTCTTTGCCCGGTCGACGCGGTTGCTGGCCCAGGCCGCGATCCGGGTCGAAGGGCGGATGCCACTGATTGGCGTTGGCGGCGTTGAGGACTGGCTCACCGCACTGGCCAAGATCGAGGCGGGTGCCAGCCTCGTCCAGCTCTACACGGCCATGATCTACAAGGGCCCGGGCCTGTTCGGCGAGATCACCGCCGGGCTTCTGGCCCATCTGGCCCGCACCGGCGCGCCGGACATGGCGGCGCTGGTAGGCTCCCGCATGGCGGCCATTGCCGCCGGGGAGCCGTGAGCTTCGGGCGGAAACCTGCCAGGATTTAGCGCCGGCCGAGCAGCCGTACCAGCAGCCAGACCGGGATCACCACCAGCGCGCCGGCCAGAACCCACTGCGCGACCTCGCGGATCGCATCGGTGCCCATGTCCAGGATCGACGACACAAAGTTGCCGATGGCAGTAAACAGGTTGCGCGGGGTCAGGCCGAGAAAGGCCATGATCGCCCCGACGATCAGCGACAGGAAGATCAGCTTCACGACCACGCTCAGGGGCGAGCCGCCAAGTGCGCGTTCAAGCCTGGGATCTGGCATGGGGGGAACCTTCGGGCTGGCAGGCTCCGCGCCGGTGCTTCAGGCGGCGGAGGTCTGCTGGGAGGCTGGATCCTGGGGGCTCCAGCCGGTCGCGGCAATCTTGGACGCGAGGATCACGGCTTGCGTCCGGCTGTCAACATCCAGCTTCTGCAGGATGGCCGAGACATGGGCCTTCACCGTGGCTTCCGAGACGCTGAGTTCGTAGGCGATCTGCTTGTTGAGCAGGCCTTCCGACAGCATCATCAGGACGCGTACCTGCTGCGGCGTCAACGACATCAGCCGCTTGATCGTCTCGGCGGTTTCGTTGTCCTGGCCGCCCGAGAAATCGATACCCGCCGGCACCCAGACATTGCCATCGAGCACCGATTGCACCGCGACGGCCATCTGGTCGGCATCGAGCGTCTTGGGCATGAAGCCGAGCGCGCCAAACTCGATGCAGCGCCGGACCACGCCCGGATCGTCGTTGGCCGACACCACCATCACCGGAACCTGTGGATAGTCGGCCCTGAGGAACAGCAATCCGGAGAGCCCCTGCACTCCGGGCATCGTCAGGTCGAGCAGGATGAGATCGGCCTCGCTGCCCGCCGCCAGCATTTTCGTGACCTCGTCGAACGATCCGGCCTCGAGCAGCTTTGTACCGGGCAGGGCGGATGTCAGCGCCTGGCGAAGGGCCCCGCGAAACAGCGGATGATCATCGGCAATCAGAATGCACGGACTGGTCTCGTTCGACATGCCGCTTTCCTCCGGAGATTGTTTTTGTTTGTTATTTTCCAAAGTAGGCCACGACTTGCCCCGTCTGGCAAGCACGGACATCCACGTCTCTTTCCGGCGCTTTCCAGGGGTTGTCCAAGGGGACTTCCAAGAGGACTTCCAAGAGGATTTCCAAGGGGACTTCCAAGGGCACTTCCAGGAGGCTGCCCAATTGTGGCTCAGTCAGGCTGCGCTGCCATGCTGCGCCGCACCTAACCACCTGTAAAAGCTGTGAAATAAGTGACGCATGAGTCTTTAGTAGGACTATCCGGTGTTATGCTTACGCCCTAGTTTCGCCACATCGGTTAAACCGGGGTTAACATCCCGGCGATTCCGGTTTGGCGACGCATAAGCCTCGGGGCATCCGCATCCCTTGGCATGTGTTCATCGGGAGAAACGCAAGATGAGCGAACCAAGCAAGGTGCAGGCGCACTGGGCAGAGACCCAGCGGCTGACCTACATCATGATAGGCATTTGGGCCTTCTTTTCCTTCTTCATCCACATGTTCGCGCCAACCCTGAACGGCATCAAGTTCCTCGGCTTCCCGCTGGGTTTCTACATGGCTGCGCAGGGTTCGCTGATCGTATTCGTGGCGCAGCTGTTCTGGTTCTCGAAGGCCCAGGATGATGTCGACCGCAAGTACGGCATGGCCGAAGACGATTGAGGGGAACAGCACCATGGCAACTGAAGCAAAAGCCGATTTCACCTCGAATCTGGGCAGGATCTACACCATCTACACGGGTGGATTTATCGCCTTCGTGATCTTCATCGCGATCCTGGAGCGGGTCGGTGTTCCCAACCACATCCTTGGCTACCTGTTCGTGGCCTTCACGATCGGCGTCTATGCCGCCATCGGCATTCTCTCCCGCACCATGCAGGTCGACGAGTACTACGTTGCAGGCCGCAAGGTGCCGTCCTTCTACAACGGCATGGCAACCGCTGCCGACTGGATGAGCGCTGCCTCGTTCATCGGGATGGCCGGCACGCTCTACCTGCTCGGCTATGACGGCCTCGCCTTCATCCTGGGCTGGACCGGCGGCTATGTGCTGGTGGCAACGCTGATTGCGCCCTACCTGCGCAAGTTCGGCTGCTACACGGTTCCGGACTTCCTGGCCTTCCGTTTCGGCGGCAATGCGGCCCGTATCGCCGGCATCGTCGTCCTGATGAGCTGCTCGTTCACCTACGTGGTCGCGCAGATCGTCGGCACGGGTCTCATCGGCGCACGCCTGCTCGGCATGTCGTTCGAACTCGCCGTGTTCGTCGGTCTCGTCGGCATTCTTGTCTGCTCGATGCTCGGCGGCATGCGCGCGGTGACCTGGACCCAGGTTGCCCAGTACATCGTCCTGATCATCGCCTATCTCGTCCCGGTCGTGATCCTCTCGACCCAGAAGTTCGGTATCCCGATCCCGCAGCTCACCTACGGCACGGTTCTCTCCGAGATCCAGATCAGGGAAGCTGCTCTCGGCGTCGCCGCGAGCGCATCGCACATCACGCCTTTTGCCCGCTACGACCCCTTGAACTTCTTTGCCCTCGTGCTCTGCCTCATGGTCGGCACCGCTTCGCTGCCGCACGTGCTGATGCGCTACTTCACCACGCCTTCCGTGCGTGAAGCACGTCAGTCGGTTGCCTGGACGCTGCTGTTCATCTTCATCCTCTACTTCACGGCGCCGGCCTATGCCGCCTTCGCGAAGCTCGAGGTGTTCGAGAACGTCATCGGCAAGCCACTCGGCCAGCTCCCGGGCTGGGTCTACAGCTATGGCAAGATCGGTCTGGTCCAGATCTGCGGAGTCAATGCCGTCGATGTGGCCTCGATCACCGCTGCGTGCGGCCGCATCGCCGGTCACACAGGCGTCCTTGGTCTTGCCAACTTCTCGATCCAGGCCGACGCGATCGTGATCGCCACGCCTGAAATCGCTGGCCTGCCTTACGTCGTCTCCGGCCTCGTCGCCGCCGGCGGTCTGGCTGCCGCGCTGTCGACCGCTGACGGGCTTCTGCTCGCCATCGCCAATGCACTGTCGCACGATGTCTACTCACGCATGATCAACAAGAACGCACCGGTGGCGAAGAAACTCGTCATCGCGCGCGCGCTTCTGGTCATCGTGGCGATCCTCGCCGCCTGGGTGGCGTCCGGTCGTCCCGCCGACATCGTGGCCATGGTGGCCTGGGCCTTCAGCCTTGCTGCGGCAGGCCTGTTCCCGGCGCTCGTCATGGGCATCTGGTCCAAGAAAACCACTTCGGCGGGTGCCGTGGCAGGTATCTGGGCTGGCTTCCTGACCACACTGGTCTACCTCGTCGTCACCCGTTACTTCCCGGGCTTCGGCGTCGACTATCTCGGCATGTACTCGAATGTCAGCCCGACGACCGGACGCGCTCTCGTCGACATTGCAAAGATCAAGGCGGAAACGCCGCAGATCTTCAACCAGGGCATGGTTCTCGTCAGCCATCCTTTGGCGTCGCGAGTTGGCTGGTTCAACGTGGCGAACATCTCGGCCGGCCTGTTCGGCATGCCGGTCGGCTTCCTGACGATGATCATCGTCTCGAAGTTCACCACCGCACCGAGCACGGAAATGCAGAACTTCATCGATGACATCCGCCGCCCCCGTGGCGAAGCAGTGATGATCGAGAAGGCTGGCTGACCGTTGGCGGACCATCCGGTCCGCCTCCCATCCATCGACCTGAAGGGGCGGCTTGTTCCGCCCCTTTTTTCATCTTAAGTGACGGCTCTTGCGCCGCCCGAGGATCATCCCGCCATGACCGATGTCGACAGCCAGGGGTTGTTCTGGCTCTACCAGATCCCCAATCTGGCGCTGGCCGCGCTGATGTACACGCTGCTGGGCCGCTTCGTGCTGTCGCTGTTCTTTGCCGATGGCAGCGACAAGGTGATCTGGACGGTGTTTCGCCAGATCACGCAGCCTGCCATCAATGCCGTGCAACTGGTCACGCCCTATGCCGTGCATGAACGTGTCGTCGTGCTTCTCACTGTCGTCTGGGTGTTGTTCATCCGCCTCGTTGTGTTCGTCAGCTTCGCAGCCATGGGCTGGATGCCGACCATTGTCGGAGCACCACGGCCATGACACCGCCCATCAATGACCAGCGCGAGGACATGCTGCGCAAGGATGGCATCTTTGTCGGCATTGCCGGGATGTCGCTGCTCAACGGCATGCACTTTTCCGCCTATTTCGACCCGGTCTTCATTCTGATGAAGCCGTTTGCCGCAGGGTTCTTCATCACCTCGCCGATCCTGCAATTTTATTTCACCTCGCTCTTCCTGTCGGCGCTGACGCTGGCCTTTGGCGGCATCCCTGCAGCCATCTACGAGCGCGGCAAGGGCCTGAAGGAAAGCACCCCGACCTCGCTCTGGATCTGGCTGGGCGGCATCCTGTTTCTCACCATCCCGACCCTGCTGAACATGACGGCGCGGAGCGGCTGATCGAGGCTTATCCGGATCACGACATCGTATTGTGCCGCATCTGGCGGCGCCGGCCTTGTTGGTGTTACCGTCCGTTCAATCCAACAGCACATCGGGAGATGAGCCATGGACTGGGCACGGTTGAACGACATGGCGTATCTGTCGGTGTCACGCGCCTGCGGGTTTGCCTGCCTCGCGATCTTCTGTTTCATGATCGGGATGGCGGGATATCCGCTGGTGGCGCTGAAGTCAGGCGCTGTCTTCATGATGCTGAGCGCCGGGGTTCTGGCGGTCAAGGCCCAGCGCTCGCCGATCAAGCCTTACAAGCACACCGAACTTTGGGTCTTGCTGGCCCCCGAGGAGAGGCCGGATCCGCGCTTCGCCCAGCAGTTGATCGGCCTGACGCTGCGCGACGTGTTCCTGCGCTTTGCTGGCTATTTCGCGCTGGCAGGACTGGTCTGCTTTGCGGTGGCGATGGCCGTGCAGCTTCTCATGTTCCTGCTCGACGGCTGATCAGGCCAAGCCCGCGCCAGACCAGCCAGCCGGCCAGCGCGATGTTGCCGACCAGCGGCGTCGCTGCCAGAACGCCAAAGGCGATGCGCCTTTCCGGCTCCAGCCGGAAGACCACGATCAGGAAGGCGGCCATGCCGCTGTAGAGCGCGATCAGCGCCACGATGCCCCACGGGTCCTTGCCCGCATCCGCCATGGTCGCGGCCAGATCGCCGGTGATTCCAGCCCAGACCTTGGCCAGGGCCAGCAATGCGATCCCGCCGATGCACAGCGCTCTCACGCTGCCGTTCATGGGTTGCGCGCCGGATGCAGCCTGTCGAGGCCGCGCCAGACCAGCCAGGCCAGCGGCACGACATTGCCAAGGATCGGCATGGCCGCGATGAGCCCGATGGCCAGCGCCCGCTGCGGCTCGAAGCGCCACAGCACGATCCCGAAGATCAGGAAACCAAGATAAAGATCGATCAGGGTAACGATGCCCCACGGGTTGGCTGTGATCTCGGCCACGGCTGGCCAGAACGGAGCGCGGCCAAAAGCCCAGATGATCGAGCCGGCGAGAAGGGCAAAGCCCAGGGCACAGATGAGTTTCAGCATGATCCTTCTACGCAGCCATCAGCCTTCAGGTTCACTCCCCGTCGCCGACGTGCGCGCCATCAGGCGCTCGATCCTGTCCAGCCGGTCAGCCTCGCCCGGAGGCTTGTCCCAGCGGATCCGGTGAATGCGCGGAAAGCGCATCGCGACCCCCGACTTGTGGCGCGTCGAGCATTGCAGGCCCTCAAAGGCGATTTCCAGCACCAGCCCGCTCGTGGCTGTGTGCGTGACCTCCCGCACCGGGCCGAAGCGGTTGATTGTGTTCTTGCGCACGAAGCGGTCGAGTTCGGTCAGTTCCGCGTCGGTGAAGCCGAAATAGGCCTTGCCGACCGGAACCAGTTCGTCGCCATTCTCGCCCGTTCGCCAGCAGCCGAACGTGAAGTCCGAGTAGAACGACGAGCGCTTGCCGTGGCCGCGCTGGGCATACATCAGAACGCAGTCGATCAGCCCGGGCGCGCGCTTCCACTTGAACCACAGCCCCTTCGGCCTGCCGGGCACGTAGGCTGAGTCGGAGCGCTTGATCATCAGCCCTTCGATGGCGTCCGCATCAGCCCCGGCCCCGACGCTGCCCGGCTCGGCGCGTGCCGCCGCAAGGTCATCCCATGTGGTGAAGGGCAGTTCTGCGGAGATGTCGAACCGCGCAGGCTTCCTGGCCGCCAGCAGGGCTTCCAGCCTTTGCCGGCGCTCACTGAGCGGCAGCGCGCGGATATCCTCCGTGCCGTCGACCAGCAGGTCATAGGCCCGCACATGGGCAGGATACTCGGCCAGCAGGCGGGCGCTGACCGTCTTGCGGTTGAGCCGCTGCTGAAGCACGTTGAAGCTCTGCACGCGGCCTTCGCGCAGCACCAGCAACTCGCCGTCGATCGCCGCATCGAACTGCATTGCCTCGACCAGTTCCGGGAAGGCTCCCGAGATATCCTCCCCCGTGCGCGAGTAAAGCCGCGTCACGCGTGCACCGCGCGCATCGAGCCCGGAACTGGCCTGTATCCGGATGCCATCCCATTTCCATTCGGCGATGAAGTCCGCCGGATCGAGCCGGTCGAAGTCCGCATCCTCCATCGGATGGGCGAGCATGGCCGGGTGGAAGGGCGCAGGGTCGTCCGCCTCCGGCCTGAGGCCTTCGCCAAGAGCCCAGGCAAACAGTGCCTCGTAAGGCGGCGCCAGCCCATGCCAGACCTCTTCGATCGCATCGGTCGGCAACGCCCCGAGGCCGGCAACAGCCGCCTTGGCCAGCCGCGCCGAGACCCCGACGCGCAAGCCCCCGGTGATCAGCTTCAGCAGCGCCCAGCGCCCGGTCTCGTCAAGTTGGTCAAGCCAGCCTGCAAGCAGGCTCGGCAGTTCCCGCTTCTCGGCATCAGCGAGCGCAGACACGATCCCGGCCAGCGTCGGAGCGGGGAGGTTGTGCCCGATCCCGTCACGGGTGCGGGCTGCCGGCCACATCAGCGCCACGGTCTCGCTGAGATCGCCGACATAGTCATAGGACAGCGCGAACAGTTCAGGGTCGGTTCGCTCGGCAATCAGGTTGCGGATCAGACCTGCCTTGGCGTTGGCGAAGGCGAGTTGTCCTGTCATCGCCGCCAGCGCATGGCCGCGCTCGGGGTCCGTCGTGCGCCGGAAATAGTCGGTCATCAGCGCCAGCTTGCCGTTGCGGCGCGGCTCATAGGCCAGCCGGTCGAGAAGCCAGGCAAAGCTGTTGAGATCGGCGGTCATGGGCTGATGCTCGTCATGATGCTGCGGCGGGCATCTCGCCCTCCGCCTCGCCATCATCACCATAGCCTGCGAGCCGCAGGGGCCTCGCCCGGATGCCGTTCATCGAGCACCAGCGCACCAGTGCATCCTCTTGTCCATGCGTGACCCAGACCTCGGGCGCACCAACCTCGCGGATGGTGGCGCAAAGGTCGTCCCAGTCGGCGTGGTCCGACACGATCAGCGGCAGTTCTACCCCCTTCTGTCGCGCCCTTGCCCTGATCCGCATCCAGCCCGAGGCGAAAGCGGTCACCGGATCGGGCAGTTGCCGCGCCCACAGATCCTGCACGGCGCTGGGCGGGCAGATCACGATCTCACCGGCGAGTGTCTTGCGCTCTGCCGCCACGACCTTGCGGATATCGCCAAGAGGAACGCCGTGGGCCTCGTAAAAGCCCATCAGCTTTTCCATCGCGCCATGCACATGGATCGGGCGGTCGTAGCCGGCATCGCGGATCAGCGCCACCAGCCGCTGCGCCTTGCCAAGCGCGTAAGCTCCGATCACGTGGCAGCGCTCCGGAAACAGCGCCAGCGAATCGAGCAGCTTGGCCACTTCGCCCGCCGTGTCAGGATGGCGGAAGACGGGCAGGCCGAACGTGGCTTCTGTGATGAAGACATCACAGCGCACCGGCTCGAAGGCGGCGCAGGTCCGGTCAGCCGCGCGCTTGTAGTCCCCGGATGCGACGATCCTGAGTCCGCCCGCGTCAACAGCGATCTGGGCCGAGCCGAGCACATGCCCGGCAGGATGGAAGGTGAAACCGACCGCGCCGATGCGCACGCGCTCGCCCCAGGTGGCCACCTGCTGCTGCTGGGTGAAGGCCGCGCCATAGCGCACCGCCATGATGCCGAGCGTCTCACGCGTGGCCAGCACCGCGCCATGGCCGGCCCTGGCATGATCGGCGTGGCCATGGGTGATCAGTGCCCGCGCCACGGGCCTGACCGGATCGATGTACACGTCCGCCGGCGGGCAATAGAGCCCGGACGGCGTTGGTGTGAGAAGCTCGTGCGGACGCATGAATCGTGTATCCTCAAGGGCTAAAGATACTGGGTTTCACTCTGGAAAGAAGGCGCATCATGCCGCTGAAGGCCGTCCACCGCAGCACGGGTGATGCCATCGCCGATCGCCGCTTTGCCTATGCCATGGCCGCCTTCGTGGAGGCCGACTGGCAGGTCGCGGTGGATCTGGCCAGCCAGACCCTTGAGCTTGCTCCCGGTTTTGCGCCAGCCCATGCCACGCTCGGGCGGGCACAGGCCGCGCTTGGCCTCAAGGACGAGGCCATCGCCGCCCTCAGTGAAGCGCTGCGCCTCGATCCGGAAGACGAGCTTGGCATTCGCATCGATCTTGCGCGGCTGGGCGCGATGCATACCGATGAGGCCATCAGCGAGGGCTATGTCCGCGCCCTGTTCGACAACTACGCCGAGGGCTTCGACCAGCACCTGACCGGGGCCTTGTCCTATCGCGGGCCGGCCATCATCACCGAAGCCATCGGCACCGCCGCTGCCGCTCTCGGGCGCAAGCCGGCCTTCGACCTCGCCCTTGATCTGGGGTGCGGCACCGGGCTCATGGCCAGCGCGCTCGGCCCGATGGCCCGCCGCATCGAGGGCGTCGACATCTCGCCGCGCATGATCGCTGTCGCGGCCCGCACCGGCCTCTATGCAGCGCTCCATGTCGGCGAGGTGGTCGACGAGCTTGACCGGCGCGCGGCTGCCAGCGCCGACCTGATCGTGGCGGCCGACGTGGTGGTCTATCTAGGCGACCTGTTCCCGCTGCTTCGTGAGGCGGCACGCGTGCTGCGTCCGGGCGGGTTGTTCGCCTTCACCGCGCAGGGCCACCATGGCCAGGGCTTCGAACTGGGCATCGATTCGCGCTTTGCCCATTCCGATCGGTACCTGCGCACCGTGGCCGAGGATTCGGGGCTCGTAATCGCCCACTTCGCCGCCGTGTCGACCCGGCAGGATCGCGGGCTGGACGTGCCAGGCTATGTCATGGTGCTGACCCTCCCCCGATGACGGAGTTGCTTCCGCCCCTGTTCGCGCGCTGGTTCGCCGCGCGCGGCTGGGCCCCGCGCGCCCACCAGCTTGACCTGATCGCCCAGGCTCGGGCCGGCCGATCGACGCTGCTGATCGCGCCAACCGGAGCAGGCAAGACGCTCGCCGGTTTTCTGCCCAGCCTGATCGAACTGGCAGGGCGCGAACGTGAGCGCGAGCCGGTGCTGCACACGCTCTACATTTCGCCGCTCAAGGCGCTGGCGGTCGACATTGCGCGCAATCTCGAACGGCCCGCCTCCGAGATGGGCCTCGATATCCGGCTGGAAACCCGCACCGGCGACACCTCCGCCGCCAAGCGCGCGCGCCAGTTCGAGCGCCCTCCGGACATCCTGCTGACCACGCCCGAACAGCTGGCGCTGCTCATCGCGCACAAGGATGCGCGCGCGCTGTTCAAGGGCCTGAGGCGCATCGTGCTCGACGAGATCCACTCGCTGGTCACCTCCAAGCGCGGCGACCTGCTGGCCCTCGGCCTGGCACGGGTGCGCAAGCTCGCTCCCGAGGCGAGCGCAGTCGGCCTGTCGGCCACGGTGCGCGAACCGGACCAGCTCCGGCGCTATCTGGCCAGCGGCGAGGCGCCGGGCACGATGGCCGATCTGGTCACGGTGGAAGGCGGGGCTGCGGCCAATCTCAGCATTCTTCAGCCCAATGCCGTCCTGCCTCTGGCAGGACACATGGCCAGCCACGCGATGGGCGAGATCTATGCCGCCATCAAGGCGCACCGCACCTCTTTGGTTTTCGTCAACACCCGCGCCCAGGCCGAATATGTCTTCCAGGAATTGTGGCGCGTGAATGAGGACAACCTCGCTATCGCCCTGCACCATGGCTCGCTCGATGTGCAGCAGCGGCGCAAGGTCGAGGCGGCCATGACGGCAGGCAAGCTCAAGGCCGTGGTCTGTACCGCCACGCTCGATCTGGGGATCGACTGGGGCGATGTCGATCTGGTCATCAATGTGGGTGCGCCGAAAGGGGCGAGCCGGCTGATCCAGCGCGTGGGCCGTGCCAACCATCGCATGGACGAGCCGTCCAAGGCCTATCTCGTGCCAGCAAACCGCTTCGAGATCATGGAATGCCACGCAGCGCTCGAAGCGGTGGCGGAGGCCGCGCAGGACACACCAGATGCAAAACCCGGCGCACTCGATGTGCTGGCCCAGCACCTGCTCGGCCTCGCTGCCGCCGAAGCGTTCCGGTCCGACGATGTCTATGCCGAGGTCACGTCCGCCGCCCCTTACGCGGCCCTGCCGCGCGAGAGCTTCGACGCGGCGCTGAACTTTGTCGCCACGGGCGGCTATGCGCTGAAATCCTATGAGCGTTTCGCCAAGATCGTGCTTGGCAAGGACGGCCTCTGGCGCATCGCCCATGCCCGCGTTGCGCAGCAATACCGCATGAATATCGGCACCATCGTTGAATCGCCGATGCTGCGGGTGCGTCTTGGCCGTGCCCGGCCTGCCAGACCTGGTGGCGGCACCGCGCGCGTGCCGGTCTTCGGTGGCAAGGTGCTCGGCGAGATCGAGGAATACTTTGCCGAGACGATGATGGCCGGCGATACCTTTATCTTTGGCGGCGAGGTGTTGCGCTTCGAGGGCATTTCCTGCAACGAGGTCGTGGCCTCGCGCACGCCGGCGGGCACCGATCCCAAGATCCCGTCCTATGCGGGCGGCAAGTTTCCGCTCTCGACCTTCCTCGCCGAGCGCGTGCGCCGCATGCTCTCCAACCCGGCTGAATGGCCGAGGTTGCCCCGGCAGGTCAGCGACTGGCTCGCACTTCAGGCCCGCAAGTCCGTCATTCCGCAACGCACCGAGATGCTGGTGGAAACCTTCCCACGGGGCGAGCGTTTCCATCTGGTGGCCTTCCCCTTCGAGGGGCGGCTGGCTCACCAGACCCTCGGCATGCTGCTTACACGGCGACTGGAACGGCTCCGGCTGAAACCAATGGGCTTTGTCTGCAACGACTACGGCCTTTCGGTCTGGGGCCTGTCGGACCTTTCGGCTGCCATCGCCGCGGGGCGTCTTTCGCTGGACGAGCTCTTCGATGAGGACATGCTGGGCGACGATCTTGAAGCCTGGTTGCAGGAATCGGCCCTGATGAAGCGCACCTTCCGGCAATGCGCCGTGATCGCCGGGCTGATCGAACGGCGCTTTCCGGGTCAGGAAAAATCAGGCCGGCAGGTCACCATGTCGACCGATCTGGTCTACGACGTGCTAAGGCGGCACGAACCGGACCACCTGCTGCTCAGGGCCGCGCGCGCCGATGCCGCCACCGGGCTGCTCGATATCCAGCGGCTTGGCCAATGTCTCTCGCGCATCCGGGGGCGAATCATTCACAAGGCGCTACACAGGGTTTCGCCGCTCGGGGTCTCGGTGATGCTGGAGATCGGCCGCGAGGCGGTCTATGGCGAGGCGTCGGATGCCATTCTGGCTGAGGCCGAGGCCATGATGATGGAGGAAGCATCCGCATGACGGCGATGTCCGCGCACCAGCCGATGCAGCCACCTGCCATCGCGATTGGCGGCGTCGAGGCGTGGCCTCATGCCAGCGGCGCGCTGTATCTGCCATCGGAACGCACGCTGCTGGTGTCGGACCTGCACCTTGAAAAGGCCTCATGCTATGCCCGGCGGGGCGTTTTCCTGCCGCCTTACGATACGCGCACCACGCTGGGTGCGGTGGCGCTGGCGATCGCGGCCTTCAACCCCCGGCGCATCATCGCCATGGGCGACAGCTTCCATGACCGGCATGGAGCCGGGCGGCTGGACGAGGCCGATGCTCATGCCCTCGCGGCCTTGCAGGCCGGGCGGGACTGGCTCTGGCTGACCGGCAACCACGATCCTGACGCCGCCCCCGGTCTTTGCGGCGATGTGGCGGATCAGGCTGTGGTGGCGGGGCTGACCTTGCGCCATGAGCCCTCGCCGGTTTGCGCCGCCCCGGAGATCGCCGGGCATCTGCACCCGGTGGCCCGCATCAGGCTGCGCGGCAAGACCTTGCGCCGCCGCTGCTTCATTGCTGACGGCAAGCGCCTCATCCTGCCGGCGATGGGCTCCCTGGCCGGTGGCCTTAATGTGCGGGATATGGCGATTGCCGGGCTGTTTGCCGGCACGCGCGAGGTCTGGATGCTGGGCCAAGGGCGCGTGTTTGCGCTCAGCCCGGCGCTGCTGCTGCCCGATTGATCAGCCCGGTTGATCAGCCCGCGACGATTGCTGCCAGCATCAGGCAGGCGGCGGCCGCGCCGCCAAGGGCGAGCCTGAGCCGGCCATACCATTCCGGCACGATGATCCGGCAGGCAAGGCCATAGTCCAGCAGCGCCAGTACGACATGAGCCACGACCAGCCACCACAGGTCGGCAGGCGAGGGTTGGAACCAGGCAAACCAGCCGATCAGCGCCGGCACCACCGCGATGATGAAATCGCGGTTGGCCTTGCCGTCGCCCGCCTCGCTTTCCCGGATCGCGAGGCCCCAGCGCACCCCGCCCAGAAAGGACAGGATCGCGACGCCATAGCCCACAAGGGCCACGCGCATGCTGTCGTCATCGGCAAACAGCGGCAGGACGAAGCCGGACGCCAGCGCCAGGCTGAGACCCGCAAATGGGATCAGACCGGCGACGCCGAGCAGCAGCGGAACCCTTGGAGACGAGGCAGACGACGACATGACGATCCGGGGGTCAGGAGAACGGAAGGGACGTGGCGGAACTGTCGCGGAAGCTGACAGGGCAGGCCGCAAGGACAACAGGAACCGAAGCGAACCTGTGACCACGACCAGCGGCTGATGTAGGGCAGCCCGGCACGAACGCAACCGTTTTCGCCGCTGCAGCCGGTAATGACGGGGTGTAAGCGCCTGATCTGCCCTGATCCCGAGCACAAATCGCGGGAACCTCGGTGTCAGCGCTTGAAACTCGGCCCGCAACCGTCATCATGCCGGCAGTGGCTTGGACATTCAGGTGAGGGCTTCACACCTGAATTGTTTTAAGCTTAAAATACCTTCCGGATACGGACCCGTGCGCGTCAAAGCGCAGGTTCGGGCGGGCAGGCAGGCAATGGTCTCACAGGGAGTTGGGCGATGGTTCTGAAGTGGAAATGGCTGGCCACGGCCGGCATTCTGGCGGCCTCGATCGGTGCAGCGCAGGCGCAGGAAAAACTCAAGGTCGGCATCATGGTCACCTTGTCGGGGCCGTCTGCCGTTCTCGGACAGCAGGCGCGCGATGGCTTCCAGCTCGCGGTCCGCCAGCTGGGCGGCAAACTCGGTGGCATCGACACCGAAGTCGTCGTGGTGGATGACGAACTCAAGCCCGATGTGGCCGTGACCAAGGTGCGCGGCATGATCGAGCGTGATCAGGTCAACTTTGTGGTCGGCCCGATCTTCTCCAACGTGCTTCAGGCCATCCACAAGCCGGTGGTCGAATCCAACGCCTTCCTGATCAGCCCCAATGCCGGCACCTCGAACTTCGCTGGCGCCCAGTGCAATCCGAACTTCTTCGTCACCTCCTACCAGAATGACCAGAACCACGAGGTTCTCGGCAAGTATGCGCAGGACAAGGGCTTCAAGCGCGTCTTCCTGATGACCCCGAACTACCAGGCCGGGCGCGACTCGATGGCCGGCTTCAAGCGCCACTTCAAGGGCGAGGTCGTCGCTGAACTCTACACCCCGCTCGGCCAGCTCGATTTCTCGGCAGAACTCGCCCAGATCGCAGCGGCACGGCCGGACGCGCTCTTCACCTTCATGCCCGGTGGCATGGGCGTGAACCTCGTGCGCCAATATCGTCAGGCGGGTCTGGCCAACATCCCGTTCCTGTCGGCCTTCACGGTGGACGAGTCGACGCTGCCGGCCCAGCAGGATGCAGCGCTCGGCTTCTTTGGTGGCGCCAACTGGGCACCTAACGCGGACAATCCGCAATCCAAGGCATTCGTCGCGGCCTATGAAGCGGCCTTCAACAGCGTGCCGGGCACCTACGCCATGCAGGCCTATGACGCAGCGCTCCTGATCGATGCCGCCATCAAGGGTGCTGGCGGCAAGGTCTCCGACCGCAACGCTGTCCGGGCGGGTCTGCGCAAGGCCGATTTCAAGTCCCTGCGCGGCGACTTCAAGATGGGCCTCAACGGCTTCCCGATCCAGGATTTCTATCTGGTTCAGGCCGCCAAGCGCGCCGACGGCAAGTTCCAGACCGAAATCCGCGAGAAGGTCTTCGACGATTACGTCGATGTCTACGCCAAGGATTGCAAGCCGACCAACTGAGGCTGCCATGGCCAAGGGGCTGCGCCTGCCTGTGCGGCGCAGCCCTGACCTCTTTCATCGAAAGCCGCAGCGATGACCTTGTCGCTTTTTCTGGTCCAGACGCTGAATGGGCTCCAGTTCGGCATCCTGCTGTTCTTCATCGCCGCCGGGCTGACGCTCGTGTTCGGCGTGATGGACTTCATCAACCTCGCTCATGGCGTGCAGTACATGATCGGCGCCTATCTGGCGGCGATGTTCACGGCGCTCACGGGCAACTTCTTCTTCGGACTGATGCTGGCGCTGCCGTCGGCCCTGCTGTTCGGGCTGCTGCTCGAATTCCTGATCTTCCGGCATCTTTACGCACGCGACCACCTTGATCAGGTGCTGGCGACCTTCGGCATCATCATCTTCCTCAATCAGGCCGTGAAGGTGGTGTGGGGGGCAGCCCCGCTCTCGGTCCCGGTCCCGGAAATCCTGTCGGGCACGGTCGTGCTGATGGATGGCCTGCTTTATCCGGTCTACCGGCTGGCACTGATCGGCTCCGGGCTTGCCATCGCGCTCATCCTCTACATCCTCGTCAGCTACACCCGTATCGGCATGCTGGTCCGGGCGGGGGCAACCAATGCGCCGATGGTGTCGGCGCTCGGTGTCGATATCAGCCGCCTGTTCATGGTGGTCTTCGGCTTCGGTGCCATGCTCGCGGGTTTTGCAGGGGCCATGGTGGCGCCGATCCTCTCGGTCGAGCCCGGCATGGGCGACAACCTGCTGATCCTCACCTTCGTGGTCATCGTCATCGGCGGCATCGGCTCGATCAGGGGGGCCTTCATCGCGGCGCTGCTGGTTGGCCTCGTCGACACGCTGGGGCGGATCTTCGGGCCCTTCCTGCTGCGCCTGATCATGGATCCCTCAGCCGCCAGCCAGACCGGGCGGGCGCTCGCCCCGATGCTGATCTACATCCTGATGGCGGCGGTCCTGTTTTTCCGGCCTGCCGGCTTGTTCCCGGTCAGGAAATGAAGCCTTTGCCGGAGCCTTCAGCCACTGCCGCACCACCGCTCCCGGCCTCCCGCCCCGGCTTTGTCCGGCGCGAGTGGCTGCCGATCATCCTGTTCGTGCTGCTGGCGCTCTTGCCATTCGCGGCCATGCTGGGGCCGGAGAAGTACACGCTCAGCCTTGTCACGCGGGTGATGATCTTCGCGCTGGCGGCGATCTCGCTCGATCTGATCCTCGGCTATGGCGCGCTGGTCAGCTTCGGGCATGCGGCCTTTCTCGGCATCGGGGCTACGCGGTCGGCATCCTGGCGGCCCATGGCTTTCAGGATGCGGCGCTCCAGATGCCCGTGGCCTTGCTGGCCTCGGGCCTGTTCGCCCTGCTTACCGGCGCGATCTCGCTGCGCACCAAGGGCGTCTATTTCATCATGATCACGCTGGCCTTCGGGCAGATGGCCTTCTTCTTCGCCATCTCGCTCTCGGCCTATGGCGGCGATGACGGCCTGACGCTGGCCTCGCGCAGCAAGCTTTTCGGCCTCTCCTGGCTTGAGAACGACCGCTTCTTCTACGCGCTGGTGCTGGCCCTGCTGATCGGCTGTTATGCGCTGACGCGTGCCATCGTGGCCTCGCGCTTCGGGCGCGTCATCCGCGGTGCCAAGGAAAACCCGGTGCGGATGGAGGCGGTCGGCTTCTCGCCGTTCCGCTATCAGCTTGCCGCCTATGTCATCTCCGGCATGATCTGCGGGCTGGCCGGCGTGCTGCTCGCCAACCAGGCCGAGTTCGTCGCGCCGGCCTACATGGCCTGGCAGCGCTCGGGCGAACTCATCGTGATGGTCATTCTGGGCGGCCTCGGCTCGCTTCACGGCGCGATCATCGGGGCTGCGGCCTTCCTCCTGCTCGAGGAAATCCTCTCCGGCTACACCGAACACTGGAAGCTGATCTTCGGGCCTTTCCTCGTGCTGGTCGTGCTCTTCGCACGCGGCGGCCTACTCGGAATTCTCGCAAGGGTGCGCGGCAAGAGCGGTCGAGGGCGCTGACATGACCGGCCAAGACGCCCCTGCCAAAGCCGCAACGCCTGCCCTCGCGCTGGTCGACCTCAACAAGGCCTATGGCGCGCTCAAGGTCACCGACCATGTCTCGCTGGCCTTCGATGTCGGCGAACTGCACGCCATCATCGGCCCCAACGGTGCAGGCAAGACGACGCTGATCCACCAGATATCCGGGCTGGCGCAGGCCGATGCAGGCCACATCCTGCTCGATGGGCAGGACATCACGGGCCTGCCCATGGCAGCGCGGGTGCACAAGGGGCTGGCCCGATCCTTCCAGATTACCTCGATCATTCCCGGCTTCTCAGGCCTCGAAAATGTGGCGCTGGCGGTGCAGGCCCGTCTCGGCAGTTCGTTTCGCCTGTTCGGTGCCGTTGCGCGCGAGGAAAGGCTCAATGCTCCAGCGCGCGCCATTCTCGAGACCGTCGGCCTGCTCGGGCGGGCTGATCTGCCTGCCGGGCTGCTCTCCCATGGCGAGAAGCGGCAACTGGAGCTGGCCATCGCCATGGCCACCGAGCCGCGCGTGCTGCTGCTGGACGAACCGCTGGCCGGCACCGGACCCGAGGAGAGCGCTGCCGTGATCGCCCTGCTCCGGAAGCTCAAGGGCCGCTACACCATCGTGCTGATCGAGCATGACATGGACGCGGTGTTCGCGCTGGCTGACCGGGTGTCCGTGCTGGTCTATGGTCGCATCATCGCCAGCGGCACGCCCGATGCGGTGCGGCATGATCCTGCCGTGCGCGAAGCCTATCTTGGCAAAGAGGGCCTGTGATGCTGACGGTCGAAGCGCTTCAGGCCTCCTATGGCGACAGCCAGGTCCTGTTCGGTGTCGATCTGGCCATTGCCGAGGGCGAGGTGGTGACGCTGCTCGGTCGCAACGGCATGGGCAAGACGACGACCATCAGTGCCATTCTCGGCCTGCTCAGGCCAAGGGGCGGGCAGGTCCGCTTCGCAGGCGTCGATGTCACCGGCAAGCCCCCCTACGCCATCGCGCAACTCGGCATCGGACTGGTGCCTGAAGGCCGGCAGGTCTTCCCAACGCTCTCCGTCGAGGAGAACCTGATCGCCACCGCTGCGGCCCGCTTCGGCGCACCGCGCTGGACGCTGCCGGGCATCTACGCGCTGTTCCCGCGCCTCAAGGAGCGCCGCACCAACATGGGCAACCAGCTCTCCGGCGGCGAACAGCAGATGCTGGCGATCGGCCGGGCGCTGATGACAAACCCGCGCCTGATCATTCTCGACGAGGCGACCGAGGGCCTCGCCCCGCTGATCCGGCAGGAGATTTGGGCCTGCCTTGCGATGCTGAAGGCAGAGGGCGAATCCATCCTTGTCATCGACAAGAATGTCGACGCACTGGCCCGTCTGGCCGATCGCCATGCGGTGATCGAGAAGGGTCGCATCGTCTGGACAGGCACCTCCGCCGAACTGATGGCTGACCCCGCCCTGAAGAACCGCTATCTGCATGTGTGACCCGTCGGACCAGCTCCGGGCCGATGGCAAGCGCGACACGCGTCCGAGCCAATGCGAGGAACACACCCTGTCGGGCTCCCCGGACAGGGTACAACATGAGGGACCGACATGACACTCAATCCGGGCGTGACGCGCGCAGGCGAGGGCCTTGAGGGCATCGCCTGGAACATCCTTGGTCAGACTTATGTGCCGAAGGAGGTCTCCGAGCATTCCTTCGCCTGGCACGCGACATTCCCGGCCGACACGTTCGTGCCGCCGCACATCCATCCGACCCAGGATGAGTTCATCTACATGCTCGAAGGCCGGCTGGAGCTGATGCTCGACGGGCGCGAGATGCAGGCCGGACCCGGCGATCTCGTCAGGATGCCGATGGGTCTGCCGCACGGCATCTTCAATCGCAGCGGCGAAACCGTGAAATGCCTGTTCTGGGTGTCACCGACGCGCAGGCTCTACGACCTGTTCTGGGCGATTCATTCGATGGCTGAGCAGAGCCCGGCCGAGGTGGTCGCCCTCTCGGCC
>Ga0164293_10000359_pt1 | contig 35254 bp, 32 predicted proteins | sample GEODES118metaG_FD_111487 | JGI IMG/M metagenome (GOLD analysis project Ga0164293, IMG submission 111487) | Eutrophic lake water microbial communities from Lake Mendota, Wisconsin, USA - GEODES118 metaG | ecosystem: Environmental > Aquatic > Freshwater > Lake | place: USA: Lake Mendota...
AAAAACGAACAAACCGCAAAACAATTGATAAACAGTGGATTCTATCTCTCATTTGGAAAATATTTAATCAGAAACCCGGAATTAAAAACCGTATTTCAATCCATTCCAAACGATAAATTTTTCCTCGAAACCGACACCATCGAAGAATCATTAGAAGAAGTTTATGCAGTAGCAGCAAACTATAAAAACATAGAAATTGAAGAAATGAAGTCCATCATAAAAACAAATTTCGACAAAGTTTTTCACCGCAATTTGTAAAACTAACAACAGACAACCAACAACGGATAACAGACAACCGATATGGCTAAATGGCAAGAACGAGCACAGCTCTTATTTAAAACAGAAGGATTAAACAAATTAAAAAACGCTAACGTATTAGTCGTAGGATTAGGAGGAGTCGGCTCTTTCGCCGCCGAATTCTTAGTCCGTGCCGGAGTAGGTAACATAACCATTGTCGACGGCGATGTAGTCGACATCACCAACATAAACCGTCAATTACCGGCCTTGCATTCAACAATAGGAATGCCCAAAGTAACAATCGTTGGCAATCGATTAATGGACATTAACCCCGAATTAAATTTAGTTCGCGTAGAAGAATTTTTATCTCCCGAAAGAGCAATGGAAATCGTTTCAGAAGAATTTGACTATGTCTTAGATTGCATTGACAGCATCACCCCAAAATTAAATTTAATAATTGCAGCCAAGCGAAAAAGAGTCAAAATAATCTCCAGCATGGGAGCAGGAGGAAAGATGGAAGCCTCAAAAGTAAAAGTAACCGACATCAGTAAATCTGAAAACTGTTTTTTAGCCAAAACAATGAAACGACGTTTAAAAGAAGTAAAAATTGACAAACTGAAAGTTGTTTTCTCCTCAGAAATCCAAGACGAATCAAGTTTAAAACTAACAGACGGAAATAATTTCAAAAAATCCTTTTACGGAACCAATAGTTGGATGCCCGGCCTTTTTGGTTTGCATGCGGCCGAAACAGTGGTGACTTATTTGTTGGAAAAAAAGGTGCTAAGGGACTAAGAAGCTAAGGCACTGAGTTTTTCTTATTGAAAAATCTAATTAAACTTTATAACTATAAAACCTTAGCACCTTAGCACCTTAGTACCTTAGCACCTCAGCACCTTATGAAACAAACAGTGATCTTCGACATGGATGGCGTAATTGTAGACACCGAACCGGTACATCATTTCGCCTATCAACAACATTTCAAACAACTAAACATCGATGTTTCTCCTGAAATGTATGCTTCGTTTACGGGCAATTCTACCAAAAATATTTACGAGCGTTTGAAAGGAATTTATAATTTGGAGGCCGACATTCAATCACTAGTGGAAACCAAACGCACTCTTTTTAACGACGCTTTCGATAGCAAGGAAGATTTGTATTTATTGGATGGAGTAGAAGATTTAATCAAAGAGTTGCATCAAAACGGAATGCAGTTGATTTTGGCTTCTTCTTCTGCAAATGTAACTATTCAACGTATTTTTAATCGTTTTGATTTAGATAAATACTTCAAACATAAAGTCTCTGGAGAAGATTTTCCGAAATCAAAACCGCATCCTGCTATTTTTCAACAAGCTGCTTTTCTAGCAAAAACGCCTGTAGAAAATTGTATAGTGATTGAAGATAGTACGAATGGAATTATTGCCGCAAAAGCTGCAGGTATTTATTGTGTTGGATATGAAAGTGTGCACTCAAAACTCCAAGATTATTCGTTAGCTGATGAAGTGATCAGTCATTTTAATGAATTGAGTTTTGAAAAAATTCGTAGTTTAAAGTCATAAACTATTGAGCATTTCGGTCCGGTAACGTATGTTTTTCAATAATCCGAATGCCATCTTTTTTGACTTCTTTTTCTTTACGCATCGACCAAAAGAAATCACTTGAAAACCGACGTGCCTCCTCAAGATTTACTATCGGAAATGGATAATCGGTTCCAATTTCAAAATCATATAGCATTTGTTCAATGGGAGTTAATTTCCAAGGTTCATGAATGAATTCAGCTGGAATTTTGGAAAGTTCAGGCATCCATTTTCTGATAAAAATTCCTTCCGGGTCGTGTTCATAAGAATTTTTTACCGGATTGTAAACGCGTAGGGTATTAATTCCGGTCACGCCTGCTTGCATTTGAATTTGCGGATAATGAATGCCAGGTTCAAAATCGAGAAATTGTTGAGCTAAATGCGGACTACAATTTTGCCAAGGTTGAAACAAATGATGGGTGTAAAATGAAACCACCAAAGCACGCATTCTGAAATTTAAATAGCCCGTGCTGTTCAAACACCGCATGCAAGCATCAACCAGTGGAACTCCTGTTTTACCTTCCATCCATGCTTGATGAAATTCGGGAATAATCGTTTGATGCAATTGTCGGTAGCCTTTGTTTACCGAAATAAATTCCATGTGGCATTCCATTTCAAATTTTTGAATAAAATGGGCTTGCCACCGCAAACGGGAAGCAAAATTATCTATTTGACGCACATTTTTATTTTGGTCTCGATAGGTTAAAGCTAATTGACACACTTGACGCATCGATAAGTTTCCCCAAGCAATGTAAGGCGAAATCCTACTGCAACTGTGTCTCCCCAATTCAGGTTTCGAAATGTGTTTACTATAATTTACAACCCGCTCTTTTAAAAAGGAGTTCAAATACCTCATACCGGTGGAGGTGCCACCTTTTTGAAAAGGTGTATTTTTGGAAGTAGTCAAATCAACTAATGTAAATTGTGCACCGATTGCATCAACTAGTTCTTCAGAAAGAAACGAATTTGATTTAGGATGAAAAGGGAAAGGTTCCAAATCCATAAATTCACACCAATCATCTTTCCAAGTCGCTCGGTTTGATAATCCTCGTTTGACTCCGTTGGTAATGTATTCGTTCCAAACGATTTTGTGCTTTTTGCAAAAAGCCATCACTGCTTTGTCGCGATTAAAAGTGAGCTGTATTCCTGTTTCTTGATGGGAATAAATGGTTGAAATAGGCTGCATTTGATTGATTTTTTCAAACGCGTCAACCACTTCACTCTCAAGTATTAAAATTTCCGTTTGATAGGGCTTTAATTGTTTTTGAAGTTCTTCCAACGACTGTTTGATAAAATCAAAATGCCGGTTACTATAATGGTGGTCATTAAGTAAAGAAGGTTCAAAAATATAGAGCAAAAGTGTTGGCCCATCAGCGGCTATCGCCCGAAAGAGAGGCTCGTTATCAAATAATCGCAAATCTCTTTTGAACCAAACAATTTTCATTTTTATATTCTTTTTGAAAATGAAGTTTTTTTATAAAACCACTAAGGTAATTAGTTTCATTAAGGGTGATTGACTTTGCGTGCTTTGCGTTTTTTCTTAGTGCTCTTTGCGGTTAAACCTGTATCTACTTAATTTAATAAAGCGGAGCGTCTTATTATTTTAATGGTTTAAATTTATCCAACCGCTTCCTTGTAAATCCGTAAACACCTTTCACGAGCTTCCTTATGGTCCACAATTGGTTGAGTATACGTTGAGGTTTCCACTTCGGGCACCCATTTTTTGATGTATTTCCAATCTTTGTCAAATTTTTTGATTTGCTCCGCTGGATTGAAAATTCGAAAATAAGGAGCCGCATCCACTCCGGAACCCGCTGCCCATTGCCAATTGCCCACATTACTTGCTTGTTCGTAATCAAACAATTTTTGAGCAAAATAGGTTTCGCCCCAACGCCAATCAATCAACAAATGTTTACACAAAAAACTCGCAACGACCATACGAACGCGGTTATGCATATGACCGGTAGCATTCAACTCTCGCATGCCGGCATCGACCATGGGATAACCTGTTTTACCCTCGCACCAATTTTTGAAATCAGTTTCATCGTTATTCCATTGAATCGCATCGTATTTTTCTTTAAAACTCTTTTGAATGGTATGTGGAAAATGCCACAATATTTGCATGAAAAACTCCCGCCAAATCAACTCGTTCCAAAAAGTTTCGTTTTTAGATTCAATTGCTTTGGCTACCATTTTTCTTATGGAGACGGCTCCAAATCGAAGGTAAGCACCTAACATCGAAGTGCCTTTTACTGCAGGAAAATTGCGGGTACCTTCGTAATTCGAAATTAAATGATCCGAGACATCGAAAGGTGGAACTTTAATTTTGGAAGCTTCAAATCCAATGTCGGACAAACTCAGAAAAGGGTAGGAGTGATTCGTAATTTTATCCAATTTATTTTCGGAAGGATAGTCTATCAAAGAAATGGTTTTAAACTTTTCTTTCCATTTTCGCGAGTACGGGGTATAAACCACATAGGGCAAACCATCGTCTTTCACCACCTCACTTTTTTCAAAAATTACTTGGTCTTTACTGGTTTTGAACTCGATAGAATGTTCTTTAAACAATTGATTCAGTTCCTTATCCCTTTTTCGGGCATACGGTTCGTAATCATGATTGGTATAAACCGCTGAAATACTATTTTCTGCCAGAATGTTTTTGAAAACTTCTAAAGGATTCCCATGAAATACCGCAAGTGATTTTCCTTGCAGGTTTAATTGCTTTTGTAAAGTCGATAGTAGTTCATGAATAAACGTTACCCGAGCGTCGTCTTTCGGCAATTGTGAAAGTATGGCTTCATCAAAAATAAAAATAGGCAATACTTCTTCCGTGCTGTTTAATGCATGATATAGTCCAACATTATCCTCTAAACGCAAATCTCTTCGAAACCAAAATATATTCATCCTTAAACACCTTAAACAATTTTAAACCAAAAGCGTCGACATTCCCCCATCAACATGAAAGATTTGCCCGGTAATCCAACTACTTTTATCACTCAATAAAAACTGAGCCATTTGAGCCAAATCTTCCGGTCTTCCAAATCGTTTCAGCGGATGACGTTCCGCCGATTTTTCTTTTTTAACATCATTGTTCAAAAATTTTTCAGCAAGCGGAGTGTCGGTCAACGAAGGAGCAATCACATTTACACGTATTTTCGGAGCATATTCTGCCGCAAACGCTTTTGCAAATCCCTCAATAGCTCCTTTGGATGCAGCAACACTCGTGTGAAATGGCATTCCCATACTGGCGGCAACACTACTGAAAAGCACAATGCTTGATTGTTCTGAAGCTATTAAATTAGGTAAAACCGATTGAATCACCTTCACTAAACTAATAAAGTTTAAATTTAAATCACTTTCAAACGTTTCCGGTTTGATTCCCTTAAAAGGTCTTAAATTAATACTCCCGGGGCAATAAACTAATCCGTCTAAAACGGCCGGTATTTTTGAAGTATCAAATTCATCCAAAGTGGCATCAAATGGAATATAGGTAATATTCAAATCACTGCTCAATTCATTCGTTCTGGCAGCAATAAAAATTTTACATTCATATTGTAATTCTTTTGCAATGGCTAGTCCTATTCCGTATGAGCCACCTATTAATAATATATTTTTCATATTAACCTTTATATTCTCCAAAGAGTTCAATTAATTTTTTTTGACGATAATTAAAGATTTCATTCAATTTTGGTTTAACTAAAATCGGATGAACAAGTTGACCTAAAATACCCATTGGAATTTTATAATCCACAATATCTTCCATTTCAACACCACCCGGAATTTCTTTCAAAAAATGTTTGTGATGCCAAAGCGAGTAAGGGCCAAAACGTTGTTCATCTACAAAATATTTTTTGTTTTGAACATGCGTTATCTCGGTCACCCATTTTGTTGGAATCCCCAATACCGGAGTAACAATATATTGTATAATTTGACCCGGAAACATTGGTTTATCCGCTCCTGATAAAATATTGAAACCCATATAATCAGGTGTAATGGTTTTTAAATTTTTAGGGCTGGAAAGAAAATCCCATGCTTCTTGTAATGAAATGGGGAGGTTTTGTTTAGTGTGTAACGTATATATTTTCATGCTATATTTTTCTGTAAAGGTACAATATTGTTTAATTTAAATAATAAAACATTAAACAAAATAATTTCGATTTATACTTTTCTTAACAGTTTGTGCCAAAATGAAACTGTAAATTTGATAAATTAACAAAACCTTTTAAAAGATGAAAAAAATAGTTTTAGCATTTACATTTTTTGTAGCAACAATGACAGTGGGAGCACAAGTGAAAACACCGGCTCCAAGTCCGAGAGCTAATTTTAAACAATCTGTCGGATTAACAGATATTGAAATCGATTATAGTCGTCCGAGTGCAAAAGGAAGAGCGGTATTCGGAAATTTAGTTCCTTTTGGGAAAATGTGGAGAACAGGTGCAAATAAAAATTCAATGATAACATTTGGAGATGATGTTGTGATTGATGGTAAAACAGTGAAACAAGGAAGATATGCCATTTTTGCATTACCAAAAGCTGATAATTGGGAAGTGGTATTTTATACAGATACTGAAAATTGGGGAACACCTGAAAACTGGGATGAAGCTAAAGTTGCTTTACGTACCAATGTAAAACCGGAAACCTTAACCAGAAATGTGGAAACGTTCACTATTTCCTTAAATAATATTGCAAATGATTTTGCTCATTTAGAAATTTCTTGGGAAAAAACATTAGTTGCCATTAAATTTGAAGTTCCAACAAGCAAATTAGCCATGGCAAGCATTGATAAAGTGTTAGCCGGACCAAGTGCGGGTGATTACTTTTCTTCTGCTCAATATTTTTTCCAATCAAATGGCGATATGACTAAAGCTTTGGAATATGTAAATAAAGCAGTTGCAATGACCGCTGAAAAAGGAACTCCATTTTGGTATAATCGTTTAAAATCTCAAATTCAAGCTAAATTAGGCGATAAAAAAGGAGCTATCGAAACGGCCAAAGCATCGTTAGAAGCTGCTGAAAAAGCGGGTAATGCAGATTACGTAAAAATGAACAAAGACAGTATTTCCGAGTGGAGTAAAAAATAATAGGGTTTTAATACTATAAATCCTATACTGAATTTTCAGTATAGGATTTTTTTATTTCCTTAAACTTAATTTAGTTTTTATTTTTCATACTAACCTGAATCAAAGCGGACAATCCTAATGTTAGTGCAGCACCAATCGCATTGAGCCATAAATAGCCTAAAAGTTCTTTACCTGAGGGATAAATATGAATGGTAAAATAGTATATGATAAAAATGATAAGTTGACTGAGAACTCCTCCATAAAAAATAGCATTGCCTTTAATAAATTTCACAAAAAAGGCAACTAAAAATATTCCTAAAATGGTTCCATAAAAAACAGAACCGATAATATTTACTAATTGAATTAAGTTTTCTACCAGGGTTCCAAAACAAGCAAATAAAATCGCGATAGCTCCCCACAAAAGTGTAAAAACTTTTGAGACCTGGACAAAATGCTTGTCGGACTTCTCACTTTTAAAATTCCGCTTATATATATCAATAGTCGTAGTTGAAGCCAACGCATTCAATTCAGAAGCCGTTGACGACATAGCTGCCGAGAGTATCACAGCAAGCAATAAACCAACAAGTCCCGTCGGCAGATACTGTAATATAAAATGGATAAAAACATAATCCTTGTCATTAGGTTCCTGCTTGATTTTTTTTATGATGCCTTGAGCTTCTTCCCGTAAGTTTTTTTCTTTCTCAGATAAAGCAATTATTCTTTTTCTCAGCACAGGATTATCAACATCAATATTTATTTGTTTGGCATACGTTAAGGTCACAATTTTTTTCTCCTCTTGAATCAAGGCTAATCGTTCTTCTAAATTTTTATAATCAGCAGCATAAATAGATTTTTCAACCGCAATTTGACTGGTTGGATTAAAATTTAGCGGCACTTTATTAAACTGAAAAAACACAAAAACCATTACTCCGGTCAACAAAATAAAAAATTGCATCGGAACTTTAAGAAAACCGTTAAAAATCAAACCAAGCTGACTTTCTCTCACAGTTTTTCCCGAAAGATAACGTTGCACTTGCGATTGATCTGTACCAAAATAGGAGAGAGCTAAAAATAATCCACCGGTAATTCCGCTCCAAAAAGTATAACGACTATTAGGATTGATTGAAAAATCCAGAATATTCATTTTATCATTAACACCGGCTATTTGAAGTGCATTGCCAAAAGAGATTTCTTTGGGCAAGTAGCTTAAAATTAAATAAAAAGCGATAAACATCCCTAACATAATGATAAACATTTGCTGTTTTTGCGTAACATTCACCGCTTTTGTACCGCCGGAAACCGTGTATATAATTACTAAAACACCAAGTATGAAATTAAGCCAATTTAAATTCCAACCCAAAATAGAAGACAAAATAATTGCCGGAGCATATATGGTAATTCCGGCAGCTAAACCTCTTTGAACTAAAAACAGTATAGCGGCTAAACTTCGGGTTTTTTGGTCAAATCTATTTTCTAAAAATTCATAAGCAGTATAAACATTGAGTTTATGATAAATAGGTATAAAAAAGATACAAATAAAAACCATCGCCAGCGGCAATCCGAAATAGAATTGAACAAAACCCATTCCGTCATGAAAAGCTTGTCCGGGTGTCGACAGGAAAGTAATGGCACTGGCTTGTGTTGCCATTACCGAAATACCAATCGTCCACCATTTACTCTCGTTATTCCCTAAAATATAATCTTTAACATCTTGGCTTCCTTTTGTTTTCCATGCTCCATACACCACTATAAATAGTAGAGAAAAAATGAGTATAAACCAATCAAGTGTTTGCATGAATTAAGAAAAGTATTTCATAAAAATATAAAATAGAATAATATAAAGAGCATTGGCTACAAGTACCCAAATATATATGCTCTTCAATGTTTTATTTTGTTCTTTTTTCATGGTTTTAATTTGATTTTGTACCAATAGAAATCATATTCGCAAACAACCGATATGCACCGGAAACGCCTGCCGGTAATTCCCTAAAGAAACTTAAACCGGTGTAAATATAAAAGCCTTTTCCATGTGAAGCAACTAATAATCCCCCATTTTTTGCTTCTTCTCCCTTGTCGTTAGATGACAAAAGAGGGGTAAAGGTTGCGTCCCATTCATCCGGATAATATAACCCTTGTTCTTGAACCCATCCTTCAAAATCTTTCGAAGTTATTTTATTAGGATAATTCAAAACCGGATGATTTGGTTCTAAAAATCGCATTTCTGCATCTTCTTCCGTAACCCTGTCTCTTGATAATTTCAACGGATAAGGGGCTAAGTCTTTAACGGTAAGTTTACCACTTGTATTATATTGAACAATCATCGTATGTCCTTCTTTAACAAAATCAAAAAGAAGTTGCTGTTTGAAAGCTAATTCATCTACCGTATTATAAGCTCTGATGCCCAAAACCACAACTTGAAAATTTTTAAGATTTTCTGAAGTAATTTCATCCGGTTTCAAAATAGTTACCGAATAACCCATTTGCGAAAGGTATTGTGGAACTTCATCTCCCGCTCCCATGATATAAGCTATTTTTTCTGAATTGGTTTTCAAATCCAGTTTTCTGAATTTTGCTTCTGAAGTTGAAAGTATTTGTTGTTGAGCAATGTGTTCATATTGAATGATGGTTTGCTCATATTTTTCTTTTTTTCCGTCAACCATTGCATAACTGGAAATAGTAATCTCACTGCTGTTTTTAGGCGGAGTTACTTCAAAATAAACCGTTGTTTCAGCATCTTTTCGGTTAAGTTGAAAAGGAATGGAAGCCGGTGAAACTTTCCAACCTGAATTTACCTCTAAATGAGCGGTTCCTGAAACATTTTCTTTTCCGGCTTTTATTTTTACACCAATGGTTTTACTTTTTTCTGAATTAAATATTTTTACTTTATCTAGAATTGAGGTAGTTGCAACCGGAACAATATCAAACGGTTTATAAACTTCCCCTTTAACTTCGTCGTTGAATTTATAAATAACTTCTTTTTCAAACGGAATAACGACGCCATTAATTTCAACTGAAAAAGTCACTGAAATAGTTCTGATAACATCAGGAATCCCAATTAGTTGTTGATTTGAAACCGCATACATTCCTACGGTTCCTTGTTCTTTTAACCAATAAGGAGAAGTATATTCCTGCGTAGAAGGAATTATTAATTCAATATCAGAAAAAATAGCTTTGTTAGGCTCTAATGCTGTTTCGTTAAAAACTATCGTTGAATTTGGAGTAGTAGTAATACTATTCAAAGTCATTTTTTGAGCACTTCTGTTTATGCTTTCCAATTTAACATTTAAAACACTTCCCGGCGTTGCACTTTGTGTTTCGGCAACGGCTTCTAAATATAGTCCGGCACATCCGGCAATAATTTTCTTCAGTTCATTTGATTTAATTTTCTTCCAATGTTCGTCTTTCAAGTTCTGAACCAGTTGATAGCTTTCAACTAATTTAGGAATACTGGCTGCTGGGTTTTTAAAATCAAACTCCTTTTCAACTTGAGCCAAAATCACCCCAATGGCATCTCCGCCTTGAACACGATTCCACGAAGTGTCAATCCCTTCAAAAACAGCATTTTTAGGCGTTGGGTTTTCACCCAGTATAAATTCTAAATATTCAACTTCTTCTCCGCGGGTTCCTGTACTGCCAAAACCCTGCGATTGATGCCTGCTTCTACTTAAAGCAGCAATCTCTTGATTTGATTTTCCTGATTCAGGATAAAAAACACCCATATCAAAATTAGTTAATTTGCTTTTGTCGGCCTTTTCAAATTTATCTCGACCTCCATAAAACCACCACGAAGTATTAAAATAAAGCCGTTTTGGTTGCCAAAGCGAAGTATATTTCAGTTGTTCTGGATACACATCAGCATCATTCACCTGATTAAACAGTTCAATTGACAATACCGCAGACGACGTGTGATGACCATGCGTAGTTCCGGGTGAACGATGATCAAATCGATTGATAATAACATCCGGTTTAAATTTCCGGATAATATAAATCATGTCTTCCAGAACTTGGTTTTTATTCCAAATGCGAAGTGTCTCATCCGGAATTTTAGAAAACCCAAAATCATTTGCTCGGGTAAAAAACTGTTCACCGCCATCAATTTTTCGGGCTTCAATTAGTTCTTGCGTACGAATAACTCCTAATAATTCACGTAATTCAGGACCAATCAAATTTTGACCTCCATCACCTCTGGTTAACGACAAATAACCCGTTCGGGCATGAACGTGATTAGACATATACGAAATCAACCGGGTGTTTTCATCATCAGGATGTGCGGCAATATAAAGCACAGAACCTAAAAAATTCAGTTTTTCAAGTTGATGATAAATTTCAACGGCCGAAGGTTTTGAAGGTTGTTGAGCATGTATAGCCGAAAGCCATATGAAGAAAAAAAGGAGGAAGGTATAGCAATTTTTAACCATTGATTTTTGCTTTCTGTAAAAACCAAATATACTAAATTACCTATGTTCGAGGGCTAATTTAGAATTTCTTTAACAGTAAATAAAACAGTCTAAGTAGATTAACTCCATTCAGACTACCTTACTTAATTTAAAACTCAATTCTAGTATAGGTAAAACTACTATTTTTCTCTTTGTCTAGTTTAATTTTCATGTCTTTTGCCTTAAAAATAGGCGGATATTCTTTTCTGTGTTGTTCAATAAATTCTTGCGGAGTGTCGTTATCCATTAATCCGTTTATAATTTCATAGCGTTTATTGAATAAACTATAGCCTCTATAATTTGCCGGAATGTTAGATTCAGTAACCCATTCGCCTTTACGTTTAAAAATATACATCGTAAGCCTCTAATTTCGGAAAATAATAATACCGTGTCGAATCTAAAGAAACTTTCGATTGTTTTATTAAATCTTTTTGAGACTCTATGATATACGTTTGACTTGTTGCAATAGTTCCTATAATAAGGAACAAAAAAAGGGTTAAGTAATTGACAGTTTTCATTTTATTCTAATTTTAAAAAAATTAATCAAAAACGAACTGTGGTATTCTTTGCAGTTATCAGTATGGGTAAAACTTGAGATAAATTTACAAAATTATAACCAATTGTTCTATTAATATTGTTCCATTAATTTTAGAAAACACCTAACAATGGGATAAATTTTAGTTTAAAGTGTCGTTATTCATAAAAAACAGTACGCGGTTTATTAATCTCAAAATCTAAATAACCAAAGTCACGCGTATTAAAATTATTTGTTCTGAATATATTCCTTCCCTCATTTGGAATTTTAGGATAAAAAGCAATCGAAAATTGAAACGTACTAAAAACTAAATAATCATTCGAAAGCAAAATTCCAAGACCAATTTTAGAAAAACCTTCACTCTTCTTAAAACCATTTTCAGAATCACCAATAAACGCTAACGTATAATTAAAAAACGGATTAAACCGAAATCCGGCTAGTTCCCAAGGGGAGTAAGATTGTGTTTGAAAAGAAAAAATCATCTTTTTAGTTCCAATCAGTTTAGCATCATTAAATCCTGTAATACCATTCGCTTCATTAATCGACAATTGGTCTCCTTTAATGTCTACTCGATGGCCTCCAAAAACCATATTGCTTTTAAAAAACTGCCTGATTTTCCATTTCCCCGGTTCAAAAAGTCGTGTGAAATAATATAATTCTGCTAAAAAAGCACTTTGTTCATTTTTACCGTCGTTAAAAAAAGTACCATATTCATAGTTCGTACTAAAATAGCCCCATTTAAAATAATCACCTAAGGTCGCTCGGGCACCAACGTAAAAGCGAGTATTATCATTTTTGTCTTGAATCCCCGCAGTGATTCCGTAATATTTTCCAATTGGAACATCTTCCGTAATATTATAATTAAAAATGTATTCATCCTTAACATATTTTCGAGATGAAACGCCAATTCCCGCAAGCCAAAACGCCTCATTTGAATAAAATGCATACGGATCAAAATCTTCCGAAATCCTTCGTTCATAATTTCGTTTATAGTAACGCAAGGTTGCAATCAAATTGGTCGTTCTTTCCGTTTCACTGTTTCCCTTTAATATCGGTGTAGATTGTCCGCCCCAAGTATCAATAGTTCCATACTTGAACGTTTGTAGCTCGTAATTGCTATTACTATCAATCAAACTGTCCTTCAACAAACGGTTTTCCAACAGAATTCCACCGGCCCATCTAGTTAACGGAGAAAAGAATTTTCGCTCTATTTCTATATATTTACTATAATCTTTATTAACATCTATTTGATAATTAAGTGTCGTTTGAATGTAAGTGTTCTTTATATTCGGAATAATATAGCGGGTAGAAAAAGCCCTTCGTTTATCATCTAATTCATGTGTGTATTTGTTGTCCCATGAATGTCCGCTTCCAAGAAAGTTACGTTCCAAAAGTTCATAACTGGCTTTTTTTGTTGTAGCACTAGGAGTAGGAATCAAACTCCAAGAATCTAAAACAGTAATTTTAACATCAACACTATCAGCAGATGATCCGGGTACATTTTCAGTATAAATGGTTACCCTTCTAACAAAACGCTGACTTCTAATTAATCGTTCGGTTTCCTTCACTTTCAAACTGTCAAAAGGTTCATTCTCTTCAATCAGTAAGATATTGCGAATTGTAAACTTTTTAGTTTTGATGTGAACGGCATTTCCTGCTTTCGAAGCAAAATGACGAGGAGTCTTGGTAAAGTCAGAATCAGAAAACCCAAAAGGATCAAGCGTTTGAATCGATATTTTTCGAATGATTTTACCTTCAAATTGCGAATAGTTAGAAATAATTTGAGTCGTTTTTATTCTGGATTGTGTAACCGATGTCGATTTGAAAATCAAACGATGCAAACTAGTTGTAAATTTGCTTTTCTTCGCTATTTTTTCAATTTTTTGATAACCAATTAAAGTTGAGTCGGTTGCTGCTTTTTTTTCTTGCGAATAAGAAGTAAAAAAACAAGAAAACACAGTGATCAAAAGAATAATTCTTGTCGACATAAAACGATAACGCCAGTTTTACAAAATTAGCATCAAGATAAGATACGCTTTTTTAATCGAAAAACTCTTTTTCTTCCACAGTATTTTTAATCACCGATATTCCTTTCTGTAAAAGTAAACTATTTGGATAGGTGATCAATTCGCCATCCTTTGTTTTTAAATAGGTATGAAAACCACGAATATCATCAATCTCGCCTTCAATGGGAAAATCTTTATCATGTATTTTGATAGTATCTCCAATTTTAAAAGGAGCTGAAAAGAATATAATAATCCCGGAGGTAACATTACTCAAAATAGACCATTGTGCAAACATGGCCACCCCAATCACGGCAAACAAGGAAGATATAACCAAAATAACATCTTGCGATTTAACTCCCCAAATCACAAACAAAGCAATTATGGCAATAGTTCCAATCAATAAATTGAAATACTTGATAACCAAATTGGTTCGGTGTTCTAACGTTTCACTCATTCGGGCAAAACGTCTAACTATTTTAGCAATTAAAAAGCGTAAAATTATTGAAACTAAAAGAACAACTCCCGTTGCAATTTCCTCTTTAATATAAAGTTTTAAAAATTCCATATTTACTAAACTAAAAATGAATTTAATTTCTCATAAACAGCATGCATTGGCATGCCAACAACATTGGTGTATGAACCTTCAATCTTACTGATTCCAACATAGCCAATCCATTCCTGAATAGCATAACTGCCGGCTTTATCAAAGGGTTTATAATGATCTAAATAATAACGAATTTCTTCTGCCGAAAGTGTTTGAAAAGTAACTTTTGTCACTTCAAAAAAGGTTTCGGTTTTATCTACTGTTTTAAAACAAACTGATGTAATCACTTCATGCGTAGCATTCGACAACGATTGTAACATTCGAAACGCATCTTCATAATCTTTTGGTTTTCCCAAACATTGGTTTTGATGCCAAACAATGGTATCGCTCGTAATTAAAATATCGTTTGCTTTGAGTTCACCTTCAAAGGCATTCGCTTTTAATTGGGCTAAAAAATTCGTAATCTCGTCTGCTTTCAAATGCTCCGGATAGAGTTCCTCAATTTCTTTCAATCGAATTTCAAAGTCTAAATCCAAATCCTTAAAAAACTGTTGCCTTCTGGGCGAACCCGAGGCTAAAATCAAATGAAATTCTTTTAATTTTTCGTTAAGCATTTAGTTTGATATTATAGTTAATAACAACAATTGACAAAATTCCAAAGAATAATATCCATTTTAAAAGTAAACTCAAATGACGAAAATCGGAAGTGGATTTCGCAGTCCAACTTTTTATTAAACAATACAAGAGGGGAGATAAAACTAAAAAAAGCAAGAACAAAACAGCGAAATACAAATCATTAAACATTAAATAACTGTTCACATACCAAAAAACAATCCCAATTGGAACTAAAAGCAACCCAAAAATAACCTTTGAAGTTCGTCCAACTCCCAAAAGGATAGGTAAAGTTTGCATACCTTGGTTATAATCTCCTTTAAAATCTTCTGCATCTTTCACTATTTCACGAATGAAATTAATTAAAAAGGCAAAAAAGGCATAATCGGTTAAAATGCCAAACAACATTCGCATTTGATCCTGATTGCCTTTATGCGTCGCAGGATATAAATCAAAAACACCAATAATTAAAACACTCAAGCCTAAAACAAAGGCAACCATTAAATTACCTAATAGCAAAACTTTTTTCAAAGTTGTGGCATAAAAGTATAAACAAGCCGCTATAAAAATAAAAATAGTCGCAAAACTTGGTTTTTCAATTACATTCGACAAATAAAAACCAATACTTACACCAAGGATGTTTAATGCAACATAAATGTTATAAGCTTTTGATTCTGTAATCAATTTGCCTACAATTTGAGAATTTGGTCTATTGATTGAATCCGTTTCCTGATCAAAAATATCGTTAATAACATAACCGGCTGCTGCAATCAAAACTGTGGATAAAACTAACAAAAGATATTGCCAATCGGCTAAAGCCAAATAACAATTTTGCTGATTCAAAAATCCGTATCGAAAAACTAGCTGCATCATTGCAAGCATCAATAGATTTTGATAACGGATAAGTTTTAGGTATTTCATTTTTTAATTTTTGGTAAAAGCTAAACTATAAACTAACGACTAAAAACTTTCCCTAATCGTGTTTCCCATTGTAATACAAATGCCATTTTCCCTGCACTTTCATCACTTGTTCAATAACGTCCCGAACGGCTCCTTTTCCTCCGTTTTTGTGAGAGATGTAGTTAGAAATTGCTTTTATTTCCGGGCTAGAATCTTGAGGACACGTTGGTAAACCAACCAATTGCATCACATGATAATCTGGAATATCATCACCCATATACAAAACTTGCTCCGGTTTGATGTTATAAATTTCACAGTATTCTTTAAAAGTTTCCACTTTATCCGGTGAGCCTAAATAAATATCGGTAATTCCTAAATTCCTTAATCGAATACGAACACCTTCATTGTTTCCACCGGAAATAATACAAACGTTATAACCACTTTCTAGGGCTGCTTTCATTGCAAATCCATCGCGAATATTCATCACCCTCAGCATTTCGCCCTTTGGGGTTATGTGAACAGAACTATCCGTTAAAACGCCATCAACATCTAAAATAAAGGTGGTGATGTCATTCATTATTTCTTTATAGCTTTTTGCCATGGTCAATGATTGATTTTGTTATGAGTTTATAAATTTCTTTCTGATTGTCATCAGACAAAAACGCTAAATGCGCATTTATAGATTGTGTATCGTTTCTTTTAGCCGGCCCGGTTTGAGCTTCAGCAGGAGTCAAAGTACGAATCTTATTTGCCGTTTCTTGAATCAAAGGCTGCAAAATCGAAAAGGGCAGTTGATTCTCAACACAAATCGAACTTCCTATTTCATACAAATGATTTACAAAGTTGCAAACAAAAACCGCGGCAACATGTAACGCTTTCCGTTGTTCAGAGGAAATAGGGTAGGATATAGTGGATATACTTTTAGCTAATCGCTCTAAAATCAAAAAATCGGTTTCATTTTCACTTTCTAAACAAATCGGTATTTCTTTAAAATTAACCGCTTTATTTTTAGTAAAAGTTTGTAGAGGATAAAAAACACCTCGTCTGTTTTTGTGGTCTAAAATTTCTAAAGACATACTGCCGGAAGTATGCACCACTAAGCTGTTTTCAAAAGGTATTTTCGAGGAAACCTCCGCAATGGCATTATCAGAAACAGCAATTACGTAAACATCGGCTTGTTTCAAACTTGAAAAATCAGCTGTTATTTTTTTATTCGGAAGTAAATGAGCAACCTCCTCTTTTTTTCTTGAAAATACCTGAACTAACTCAACATCATCACTTTGTAAAAGAGCAGCGATGAGATGCTGGGCTACATTTCCTGAACCAATTAATACTACTGAAATCATAGAGCAAAAATAATAAAAATATATGGCTAATTTAGAAATTAAAACAGACCTTAAATTTGACTTAAAAAATAAAATAAAACAGATAGTAGTCTGACTTTTATAAGTATTTTTGTGATTTCAAAATTATCTCAATCAATTATGGATAAGAAATTATATTCCTTTCTTTTTTCAACCCGCTTAATGGCTTCTTTGTTTATAATTTTCGCAGCAACCATGGCAGCCGGAACTTTTATCGAAAGCTATTACGATACCGATACTGCCCGAATTTGGATTTATAATGCGTGGTGGTTTGAAGTAATCATGGTTTTCTTTGTCATCAACTTTTTCGGAAATATCAAACGCTATCAACTTTGGAAAAAAGAAAAATGGGCAACTTTGTTAATTCACTTGTCATTCATTTTCATTTTAGTTGGAGCATTCATTACCCGTTACATCAGTTTTGAAGGCATCATGCCAATTCGGGAAGGAGCCACAGAAAACCGCTTTTTCTCAGACAAAAATTACCTTACCGTTTTAACGGATGGTGATTATAAAGGGGAGCCAAAAAGAAAAACTATTGAAAAACCTTTAATACTATCGCAAGCTGCCAATAATAATTTTTCAATTACGGATGATTTTGATTCAAAACCCTATTCGGTAACGTATAAAAATTACATTATGAACGCTACCGAAATCATCAAACCCGATGAAAATGGAGAAACCTTTTTAAAGTTGGTAGAATCCAGCGATGGAACCCGTCATGAACATTATTTAAAATCAGGAGAAGTTCAAAGTTTGCATGGCATTTTGTTTGCTTTCAACAAAGCAACGGATGGAGCCATTAATATTCTTCAAGAAGGCGATTCCTATTTCATCAAATCAACTTTTGGAGGAGATTTTATGCGAATGGCTGATCAATTAAAAGGGTTGGTTTTGAAAGATTCTCTTCAACCGTTGATGTTTCGTTCCCTTTATAACATAGCAGGAGCACAGTTTGTGCTTCCCGAAGCACCAATTAAAGGAAAAATGGCTTGGGAATCTAACAATGATTGGAAAGATAAACAAACCGATGATGTTTTGATTGTAGAAGTCGAAGCCAATGGAAAAAAAGAAGAAGTTACCTTAGTCGGTTCAAAAGGAAAAATGAGCATACCACAAAATGTTAAGTTAGGAGATTTAGATTTCACCTTAATTTTTGGCAGCAAAGTATATGAATTACCCTTTAGTATCAAACTCAACGATTTTATTGGAAAGCGTTATCCGGGAACCATGAACAGTTTTTCAGCTTTCGAAAGTTTAGTTACCGTAATTGATGGTAGTAAAAAAGAAGATGCTCATATTTTTATGAATAATATTTTAGACTATAAAGGTTACCGTTTTTTTCAAGCTTCTTTTGACCAAGATGAAAAAGGAACCGTTCTTTCTGTAAACCACGATTTCTGGGGAACTTGGATAACTTACATAGGTTATTTTCTATTATACCTGGCAATGATGGCTATTTTGTTTGATAAAAACACTCGTTTCTCAGATATCAAACGCAAACTGGAAAACGTAAAAAAGAAAAAAGCAGCTTTACTTTCCATTGCATTTTTCTTTTTCATGAGTGTTGGTTTTGCACAGGAACATAATCACCAACGTCCTTCCTTGGCTGAAGTAGAAAAATTCATTGATGCAAACATTGTCAACGTAGAACATGCCGCTAAATTCGGACGATTAGTGATTCAGGATGATGGTGGGCGTATGAAACCTGTCAACACTTTTTCCTCTGAATTGTTACGAAAAGTAAGTAAAAGTGACCATTATAGAGACTACAATTCTGATCAGGTATTTTTATCCATGTCACAAACACCGAATGCTTGGTTTGAAGTGCCATTAGTTTATATCAAACGAGGAAACGACAGCATTCGCAAAATATTAAACGTTGACAAAGAGGCTAAATTAGTTCCATTCATCAGTTTTTTTGATGAAAAAGGCAACTACAAGTTAACACCTTATTTAGATGAAGCTTATAAAGCGGTCATTCCTAATCAATTTCAAAAAGATTTTATCGAAACCGATAAAAAGGTCGTTATTTTAAATTCCGCTTTATCCGGAAGCATTTTACGCATTTTCCCCGTGCCGAATGATGAAAATAACAAATGGATTTCTTACCTCGAATTAGAACAATACCAAGATACCGAACTGAAAAACCTTAAAAACATTCTTCCGGCCTATATGCAAACGTTGGTGGAAGCAACGGAAAAGAATGATTATAACTTCGCCAATGAAATTGTTGGTGGATTAGAGAAATTCCAAATAAAATACGGAAGCAAAGTTCGTCCAACCGATAAAAGAATTGATGCAGAAATACTTTATAACAAATATGACATTTTCAAACGGTTGTATTATTTATATATGTTAGCCGGTGTTTTAATGTTGATTTTCACGGTCATTCAAATTTTCAATTCATCAAAATGGGTGAATTACACCGTAAATATATTCCATGTTTTTATTGGGTTATTGTTTGCTTTACACACACTAGGTTTAATTACTCGTTGGTATATTTCCGGTCATGCTCCTTGGAGTGATGCCTACGAAAGTATGATTTATGTAGGCTGGGCAACCATGTTCTTTGGTTTAGCGTTTGACAGAAAATCGAAACTTACCGTTGCTTCTGCAGCTTTTGTCGCCTCCATGATTTTAATGATTGCTCATTGGAACTGGATGGATCCGGCCATTGCTAATTTACAGCCGGTTTTAAATTCCTATTGGTTAATGATTCATGTGGCCGTTATTGTGGCTAGCTATGGACCATTCACTTTGGGAATGATTTTAGGGATTGTTTCCCTGTTATTGATTCTTTTAACCAACGACAAAAACAAAGAACGAATGAACCTGAACATTCAGGAAATCACTTATATCAACGAAATGGCGTTAACCATCGGTTTAGTTATGCTCACCATCGGTAACTTTTTAGGAGGTCAATGGGCCAATGAAAGTTGGGGTCGTTATTGGGGTTGGGATCCAAAAGAAACATGGGCTTTAATCAGTATCATGGTCTATGCCTTTGTCATTCATGCTCGTTTCGTATCTGCTTTACGAGGCAAATGGGTCTTCAATTTAATGAGCATTTTTGCATTCTATTCTATTTTAATGACCTATTTCGGAGTGAATTTCTACCTCACCGGTTTACATTCCTATGCCAGTGGTGATAAAGTAGTTACACCAACATTTGTTTACGTATCTCTATTTTTATTGTCTTTGTTAGGCGTATTGTCTTTTATCAAGTACAAGAAATATTATAAAAAATAGTCTTTATTTTAAAACCAAATTATGATTTGTTTAGGTCGGCTATCATCAAAAAATTTGTAAATTTGAAATAAAAAGAAACACATGAAAACGAATTTTATAGTATTAGTAACTTTTGCGATGCTAATGAGTTGTCAAAACCAAGCTCAAAACAAAAAAGAAACAGCAAACGTAACCTCAGAAAATGTTATGAAACAATCCATCTACACTTTTAAAGTGCAAGACATAGAAGGGAAAGAATTTGATTTTGCTTCCTTGAAAGGTAAAAAAATCATGGTGGTAAACACTGCTTCCAAATGCGGATTAACTCCTCAATACAAAGATTTACAGGCATTATATGTAGAATATAAAGACAAAGGATTAGTGATTATTGGTTTTCCAGCCAATGATTTCATGAAACAAGAACCGGGATCGAATGAAGAAATCGGTGCTTTTTGTCAAAAGAACTATGGTGTTACTTTTCCAATGATGAGTAAAATAACAGTGAAAGGTAATGAAATGCATCCCATTTATCAATTTCTGACTCAAAAAGCTAAAAACGGTTTAGAAGACAGTGAGGTCGAATGGAATTTTCAAAAATACCTTCTAAACGAAAAGGGCGAATTAGAAAAAGTAATGAGCCCAAGAACAAACCCGAATGATAAGGAAATTTTAGAGTGGTTGGCGAGTTAATTTTCGCTCCTCTTTTTAAAGCTTAGTACATAGGAACACAGATTTAAGAAATCAAATAAATTTTTAAAATTTTTCTAATTTCTTAAGTCTGTGTTCTAAATTTTATTTTAAAATTCGTTGCATAAAAACAGAATCTAACCAGCGGTTAAATTTATACCCTGATTCTTTGATAACGCCAACTTTTTTAAACCCATATTTTTCGTGAAAAAGAATACTTCCGGTATTCTCTGCATCAATCACACCAATCATTGTATGTATTTTATGTCCTTTTGCATGAGCAATTAAATATTTCAATAATTTTCCGCCTACACCTTTTCCTTTAAATTTCTCCGATACATAAACGGAATGTTCAACGGTAAATTGATAGGCTTCCCGATAACGAAATTCGCCATACAAGCTAAAACCAGCAACTTCGCCTTTTATTTCAGCCACAAACACAGGAAAGTTTTTGGCCACTTTTTCAGCTAAAAGGGAACTTTGTTTTTCTAATGTTCGCGGTGAATAATCATAGAGTGAAGTTGAATTTAAAATGTTATCATTCACAATAGCTAAAATAGCAGGAACATCGTTTTCGGTATAAGGTCTGATGGTTATCTCCATTTTGTTGAAAAGTTGTTCAAAGATAACAAAACTTTAAAGTTTTAAAAGACTGTTTTTACTATCTAAAGTATAAATTTGTGTAACCTAAATTATAACAGATTACCTACGGCACAAAATTTTTTAATGTAAAGAATGATTTATCCTAAAATACCGCTTGCTCAAAGCATCATCGAAATTTGCCATGCCAAAGGTATTCAGCATATTGTCATTGCACCGGGTTCCAGAAATGCTCCTTTAACGATTGGCTTCACAGCAAATCCCTATTTCACTTGTTACAGCTTGGCCGACGAGCGTTGTGCTGCTTTTTTTGCTTTAGGAATTGCTCAACAAGTCAAAAAACCTGTTGTCGTAATTTGTACTTCCGGTTCTGCCGTTCTTAATTTTTATCCGGCGGTGGCCGAAGCTTTTTATAGTCAGATTCCCCTTGTCATTATTTCTGCGGATAGACCAAAGGAAAAAGTTGATATTGGAGATGGTCAAACCATTCGTCAGGAAAATGTGTTGGCCAATCATACCCATTTCAATGCCAATTTAACCGAAGAAGCATCGGAAGAAAACGACCTTAAAATCAACGAAGCTTTTAACAAAGCCTTTTCTAAATTAGGGCCAACCCACATAAACGCTCCTTTCGAAGAACCATTATACGAAACCATGGACATGTCTTCCGTAGATACCATGATTTCTACTTTTGGGAAAGTAAACCGCAATATTCCGTTCGACGACATCATTGCTTCAACTAACATTTGGAATACCGCCCGAAAAAAGTTAATTCTCGTAGGAACACTCGACCCAAATGAATTAGACCATGCAATCATCAATCATCTGGCAAACGACCCCTCGGTGATTGTCATGACGGAAGCTACCTCTAATCTGCATCATGAATCTTTTTTAAACCATATCGATGCAATCATCACCCCTTTTAACGAGGAAGAAGTACTGGCGTTTCAACCTGAAATCGTCTTGACTTTTGGAGGAATGATTGTATCCAAACGAATCAAAAGTCTCTTGCGGGATTATCCACCCGATAATCATTGGCATGTAGATCGACTACGGGCTTATGATACCTTTGGTAGTTTAACCTTTCATTTTGAGGCAAATCCAAACGATTTTTTCCTTCAGTTTCTACCATATACAAAGTATATTGATAGTAATTACAGTCAGTTTGGATTGCATATTCAACAAAGTCGAAAAGTAAAACACGACCTATACTTAGCGGAAATTTCGTTTTGTGATTTCAAAGCTTTTGAAATAATCAATAATCATTTACCGGAAAATTGTCAATTGCAGGTAGGCAACAGTTCCTCCATTCGCTACATCCAGTTATTTGATTTAAAACACGCAATAGAAGTATTTTGCAATCGCGGAACCAGCGGAATTGACGGAAGCACATCCACTGCTATCGGTGCTGCTGTGGCCAATAAAAAAGACACCGTTTTAATAACGGGCGATGTAAGTTTCTTTTACGATAGCAATGCCTTATGGAACAACTACATTCCTAAAAACTTCAAAATCATTGTCATCAACAATGGAGGAGGAGGTATTTTCCGCATCTTACCCGGTCATCAGGAAAATGAAATGTTCCATACGTATTTTGAAACAGCACATTGCTTAACAGCCGAATCGTTAGCGAACATGTATCGTTTTCAATACAGAAAAGCAAGTGATAAAGAGTCATTGGAAAAAGAACTCAACTTCTTTTTTGAAACAACAGAACACCCGCAAATCTTAGAAGTTTTTACACCAACTTACGAGAACGACGGCTTGTTAAAGAACTATTTTAAAGCACTTAAATAATTTTTTTTCTTTTTGTTTTTCAACGCTATGATTTTCTATCATAAAGCGATGCATCTCAAACTATTGCTGAAACCTTTGTCCCTATATAATACCTCTACAAATTAGGACACTTGATTAACCCTTAATCCTCCTTAATGAACAAAAAGAGCGAAGCAACTTAATACCTTAATGTCAAAAAAAGAGTTTAGCCTTACTTTCAATCCGCTAAAATCCTTTTATTGCAAGGCGATATCCTTAAAAAATCAGCATAAATTTGTTTAATCCTTTTCATCCGTGTTCAATTCCACCTAACTGATTTGCGTCTCCGCGTCGCTACGAGAAAAGAAGAAAAACACCTATTTTCCCCCAAAAAAGCTCCAAAAAAGCTAAACAAAAAAATGTATATTTGTCCAAATATTTTCCGCTATGATGACCAAACAAACCGAAACACAACTGGAACAGTATTTCACCCCATTCCGAGACCACATCATCGGTATCAACCAAGTGTTTCAATCGCCTTTTGGCCAAAAGAAAATCATCTACACCGACTGGACAGCCAGCGGCAGGCTATATCGCCCAATTGAAGAAAAACTCATCAATCAATTCGGTCCCTTCGTGGCCAATACGCACACCGAGACCACCATCTCCGGAACGGCTATGACGATGGCATATCATCAAGCTCGCCAAATCATCAAAAGCCATGTGAACGCGGCTAACACCGATGTGCTCATCACCGACGGCACCGGAATGACCGGCGTGGTGAATAAGTTCCAACGCATACTCGGCCTCCGAATTCCTGAAAACCTCAAAGAATTTACCACCATACCTGAGGCGTTAAAACCCATTGTGTTCATTTCGCACATGGAGCACCATTCCAACCAAACCTCTTGGCTGGAAACCATTGCCGATGTGGAAGTAATCCCTGCCAACGAGCAAGGACTTTTTTGTATTGACAACCTCAAAACATTACTCGAAAAATATAAAGACCGCGTGTTTAAAATCGCCTCCATCACGTCGTGTTCAAACGTAACGGGGATTAAAACACCCTATCACGAGGTGGCGAAACTCATGCACCAAAACAATGGCGTTTGCTTTGTTGATTTCGCTTGTTCAGGGCCTTATGTGCAAATAAACATGCACCCCGAAGATACGGAGAGCTACCTGGATGCCATTTTCTTCTCGCCCCATAAATTCCTTGGCGGACCCGGCACTTGCGGCGTGTTGATTTTTAATCAAAACCTCTATAAAAACAATGTCCCTGATTGTCCCGGCGGCGGGACCGTATCTTGGACCAATCCGTGGGGAGAGCACAAATACATTGACAACATTGAAGACCGTGAAGACGGAGGCACACCCGGATTTCTTCAAGTAATTAAAACCGCGTTAGCCATTCAATTGAAAGAACAAATGGGGGTGAACAACATCCTGAACCGCGAACACGAAATCGTAGAACTTGTTTTTGAACAACTGGGCAACATTGAGAACATCAACATCCTTGCGGGTGATCACCAAGATAGGCTAGGGGTAATTTCCTTTTATATCGACGAGTTGCATTATAACTTGGGCGTAAAAATGCTCAACGATCGCTTTGGGATTCAAACCCGTGGCGGATGCAGTTGTGCAGGAACCTACGGGCATTATCTATTGCACGTTGACCAAGAAACGTCAAATGATTTGGTATGTCAAATTGCTTCAGGCGACCTGATTAAGAAACCTGGCTGGATAAGAATGTCGATTCATCCAACGACCACGACTGAAGAAGTGTTATTCGTTTGTAAAAGCATCAAACAAGTAGCCGAAAACCAAAAAACATGGAGCAATGATTATCTCTATGATGCAAAAACAAACAATTTCCGCCATAAAGACGATGCGTTACCCGAAAAAGAAATGGTAAGGAATTGGTTTCTCTAAAGAATAGCTAAAAGTAACTTAACTCAACCCCGTTTCCAACGCTCTGCGATGTTTCCAACGCTTGTGAGTCCACAAATAATATTCAGGAGCCTCAAGAATTTGCTCCTCCATTTTACGCATAAATAAATGCGTCAACTCAAAATCAGGAACGCTTTTCGCATCGTAAGAAAGCACTTCAAAGCTACAATCATAGTACCCGCGTTTCACCTTTCGGATTCGCATGAACATCACATTCATGTCAAATTTTTTAGCCAGCATTTCGGCACCGGTTTGAAGCGGTGTTTCAATACCAAAAAAGGTTCCCCAGTTAATCGCCCGTGAAGCCTTTGGCGATTGATCACTCGCAAAACCATAAAGACTTTGAACCCCGGCATTATAATTAGTTTCAATTGTAAGAATGGTTTCTTTCGTAGTAATCAACGTGGCCCCAAATTTTGTTCGAATATCCCGAACTAACTTATCAAAGTGTCGATTAGCAATCTTTTTATAAATCGCATAGCCCTTCACCGACAGTTTTTTATTCACGGACACCGACCATTCATAACTGGCATAATGTCCCGTCATCAAAGCAATGCTCTTTCCTTTGCTTTCCATTTCCTTTAAAACTTCTAGATTAGAAATAGTAAACCTATTATTCATTTCTTCTTCAGAAATAGTTAACGTTTTAATAATTTCTAAAAACAAATCACACATATGCTGATAAAACTTTCGTTCAATGGCAAGTCTTTCTTCCGCCGTCTTTTCAGGAAAAGCAATCAACAGATTCTCCCGCACGGTTCCTTTTCGATAACCGATAACGCGATAAACAAAAAAACAGATAAAATCAGAAAAAAGATAAAACAACCGATAAGGAAGAATGGAAATCAACCAAAGAATGGGATAAACCAGGATGAAAACAACAAACTGCATCGTAAAAATTTTCACAAAGATACAGCAATTTCTATTTTATGAATGTTCAATTAACAAAAGCTAAAGAAACAATTACTATTTTTACCCAACTTAAACTCAAAGCCATGAATATTGCTCTAATTGTGCTCATTGCAGCCAATGTTTTAATCAGTTTTAAAGCATTTGAAGATCAGTTTTTCTTCCGAAAATATGAATTCCACATCGGCAGCATTCGTGCAGGTGAACACATTCGGATGTTTTCGTCAGCTTTTTTGCATGTTGACATTGCCCATTTGGCTTTTAATATGATTACGCTTTATTTTTTCGCTCCCGTTGTTTCTAGTTATTTAGGCATTCCTTCTTTCCTTGTCGTTTATTTCGGAAGTTTATTAAGCGGAAGTCTACTCACCTTGCAATTCCATAAAAACGAATACAACTATCGTGCTGTTGGAGCCTCAGGAGCCGTTACGGGAATACTATATGCAGCAATCCTTCTAAGACCTGACATGGATTTGTATTTCTTTTTCATTCCGTTACCCATTCCTGCTTATATTTTTGGAATTGGTTACCTATTGTATTCCATTTACGGCATGAAATCTAGGAATGATAACATTGGTCATACGGCCCACTTCGGAGGAGCAATCGGCGGATACTTAATTACCCTAATCAAAGAACCACAAATGCTTACCGAAAATACTTTGATGGTTGCTTTGTTAGCCATTCCAATCATTATTTTATTTATTATGGCAAAAATGGGCAAGATTTAAAACGATTTGGCACACAAATTGAATAAAGGAATTTAGATAAAACAAACTTACCATGAAAAAATCAATAATTATTCTGTTTGCAGCTGCAATGACAACTATGAATGCTCAGGAAAATAAATTAGTTCCTCAAATATCAGTTTCTGGAGAAGGTAAAATAAAAGTTACTCCCGACCGAGTTGTTGTTAATTTCGGAGTAGACAACGTTGGCAAAGACGCTACCGAAGTAAAGAAATTAAACGATGAAACAGTAGATAAAGTAATTAAATTCATTAAGAAATTTGGTATTCCAACAGCTGATTTTAAAACCACGAATGTGAGTTTACACAAAACATATGACTACGATAAAAAGAAACATTCTTATCAAGCTTCGCAATCCATCACTATCACTTTAAAAGACATCACAAAATATGATGAATTAATGATGGGATTAGTGGACACGGGAATAAACAACATCAGCAATGTAGAATTCAAGTCCTCAAAAATGGAAGAACACAAATCAGATGCCCGAAAGCTAGCCATTCTTGATGCAAAGAAAAAAGCAGAAGATTATGTTTCTGTACTAAATCAAAAAGTAGGCAAAGCTATTTTAATAACAGACAATTCACAACCTTACTATCCACCCATGTATAAAAACATGGCCTTTGCTGAGATGTCAACAGATGCAGGTTCAGACAGAGAAACACTAGCCATTGGTGAGTTAGAAATTATCACTAATGTAAGTGTTAGTTTTGTGTTGGAATAATTGAAATAATAAGCTATTCTATAACCACGAATGAGATAATTCGTGGCTTTTTTATTCAGTTATTTGTTTTTTCAAATGCTCACTGTCCCAAGCATGATCCGACGCAGAAAAGTTAATGTGCAAATCGTTTTTAAGCAATTGCTCCTGCATTTCTAATTCGTCTTTAACGGTAGCCAAATAAGCCATTTTATCATGTCGCTTTGAAGCTAACTTTCTTATCGCTGCTTCATCATATTTAATAAATCGTTGGCCTTGTCTGGTGGCTGAGTATTTTCGATGACCCAATTGTGTAAGAGCATCAACCCCTAAATGAACGGCCGTATAGAGTGTTTCTCTATAGATTTTATCCACTCCATGATCAATCAACTCATAAGCATCCACCCGGTTTCTTGCCCTTGTAAGGATGTTTAAATGTGGGAAGTGTTTTCTTAATAATTCCACGACACTTAAATTAACCTCCGGGTTGTCAATGGCGGCTATAAAGATCTTAGCATTCTCTGCTCCTGCAGCTTTCAATAATTCTAATCGGCTAGCATCTCCATAATAAACTTTAAACCCCATTTTACGTAATAAATCTACTCGGTCTGAATCGTGATCCAAGATAGTTGCTTTAACGCCATTGGCTTTTAACAACCGACCAATTGTACTTCCAAAGTGACCAAATCCGGCAATAATAACTTCATTGTTTTCATCAATGATATCGTGTGGTTTTTTTACTTTTTCTTTTACTCCAAAAAATGGGTCAATCCACTTTTCATTAATCAACAATAAAAAAGGAGTGGATACCATACTTAAAGCAATAATGGCCATCATTTGATTGGCTAGTATGCTGGGTAGAATATTCAATTGCATGGAGAAACTTAAAATAACAAATCCAAATTCTCCCGCCTGACTCAACCCGAAGGAAAACAACAAATTTTGGTCGTTACTTTTTTTATAAAATTTGCCAATGCCAAAAAGAACAAAGAACTTAATGGCTGTCAAAATAGCTCCAAAGATTAAAATATAAGCAGGATCATCAATAATCAGTTTAAAATTAATAGAAGCCCCCACACCGATAAAGAATAATCCTAAAAGCAATCCTTTAAACGGAGCAATGTCTCCTTCCAATTCATGCCTAAATTCGGAGTTAGCTAGAACGACACCGGCCATAAAGGCTCCTAACGCAGGACTCAACCCAACTAATTGCATTAAGTAAGAAACGGCCATTACTAAAAGTAAAGCGGAAGCTGTAAACAACTCCTGTAACCGTGTTTTAGCAACAATATGCAACAACGGAACAACTATATATTTCCCTGCAAAATAGACGGCAATGATAGCTACTAAAACGATTAGGGTTTGAATCCATCCGGGCAAGTCTATGATTAAAGAACTTTTTAAATCATTATCAGGAATAGCTTGTCCCGACATCATCAACGGTATAATAGCCAGGATTGGAATCACTGCAATATCCTGAAATAACAAAACCGAAAAAGACGCTCGCCCCATCGAAGTTTGCGATAACCCTTTTTCTTTTAGGGTTTGCAACACAATAGCAGTTGACGAAAGCGATAGTGCTAATGCAATCACAACCGTAGTTTGCCAATTCCAATCTAAAAACAATTGACACAAAATAAAAATGGAAACACCGGTCCCAATTAATTGCATCGAACCCATTCCTAAAATGAACTTTCGCATTTTCCAGAATTTATAAGGGTCAAGTTCCAATCCAATTAAGAACAACATCATCACTACTCCGAATTCTGCAAAGTGCATGATGTCTTCTCCTTCCGAACCGATAAAGCCTAAAACAAAAGGGCCAATAACTATTCCGGCAAACAAATAGCCTAAAATAGAACTTAAACCCAGTTTTTTTGCAATAGGAACACAAACCACAGCGGAGGTTAAATAGACAATGGCTTGTATAAAAAATCCTTTATCCATGGTTTTTTGATTTAGAATGGAACCATTCGTTTAAGTAAAAATGGGAATTCATTTCTTTTAAATCCAATTCATTTGATTTTAAATAAAGCAATAAATCAGCATAAATTTTTCCATAATTGTCAGCCTCTGATTCATTCATTTGATGTGTTCCGTGAATTACAAAGGGAGGCAGATAGTGCATGTGACAAACTTTTGCGGTTTGGTTAAAGGGTTCTAATAATTCAGGGATTGAATAACGGTCGCGGCCTGCTTCACAATAGTTTTCTTTTTTACCACCGGTAGTAATGGCTTGAAAGATTAGTTTATTTTGAAGAGCGATTCCGTTTTTACCGTAAGCCCAATCATATTCCAACACCATGTCAATCCACTGTTTTAAAAGCGGAGGACAACTATACCAATACAGTGGATGATGCCAAATAATAATATCATGTTTTTGAAGTAAAGCTTGTTCTCTTTTGACATCAATGTCAAATTCCGGATATTCTTCATACAAATCATGAAAGGTGATGTTTTTCGACTTTGGAATATGCCGAACTAAAGCCTCATTGACGAAAGACTTTTCAAACAACGGATGAGCAAATAGAATTAATATTTTGTTTTGAGCCATGGTTTAAAAATACGTCTTTTTTTTGAGAAAAAGAAGTGATTTAGCTACAAATCAAATTATATTCCTAAATAATTGGATGGTGTTATTTGTAGTAATTCCGCTTTGATAGTTTCTGAAACGGCTAAAGAATGAATAAATTCATGTATCGTTTTTTGATTCATGACTTCGTTCGTGCGAGTTAAACCTTTCAATGCTTCATAGGGATTTGGATAGCCTTCTCTGCGTAAGATGGTTTGAATAGCTTCAGCTACCACTGCCCAATTGCGTTCTAGATCTTCTTCCAATTTTGAACGGTTTAGCAATAATTTATTTAATCCTTTCAAGATAGCTTCAAAACCGATTAAGGTATGTCCAATCGGCACACCAATGTTTCGTAAAACCGTGCTGTCGGTTAAATCACGTTGCAAACGAGAAAGCGGTAATTTTGCAGAAAGGTGTTCAAAGATAGCATTAGCCATTCCTAAATTTCCTTCTGAATTTTCAAAATCAATAGGATTCACTTTATGTGGCATAGCTGAAGAACCAATTTCGCCTGCTTTGATTTTCTGTTTAAAATAATCCATCGAAACATACGACCAAATGTCTCTGTCTAAATCAATGAGTATAGTATTGATTCGTTTCAAGCAGTCAAAATAGGCTGCGATATGATCATAGTGTTCAATTTGAGTCGTAGGGAAAGAATGATGTAGTCCTAATGTTTCTTCTACAAAATGGGTTCCAAACTTTTTCCAGTCAATTTGAGGATAAGCAACATGATGAGCGTTATAATTACCGGTTGCTCCACCAAATTTAGCTGCAAAGGGGATATTAAATAATTGACGCATTTGTTCTTCCAATCGTTCTACAAATACACCTAGTTCTTTTCCTAATCGGGTAGGAGAGGCAGGTTGACCATGTGTTCTGGCTAACATAGGAACATCTTTCCATTCCTGACTCATGTCTTTTAATTTGGAAATCACATTGATTAAAAACGGTAAATATACTTTTTCAAAACTTTCTTTTGTCGAAAGTGGAATAGCGGTATTATTTATATCTTGAGAAGTTAATCCGAAGTGAATGAACTCTTTATAACTTTCCAATCCTAAAGCATCAAAACCATTTTTTATGAAGTATTCAACCGCTTTCACATCATGATTAGTTGTTTTTTCAATTTTTTTGATGGCAAAAGCATCTTGCGTAGAAAAGTTTAGATATAAATCTCTTAATTTTTCAAATACGGAAGGATTTATAGTATTTAACTGAGGTAATGGCAGTTGGCATAATGCAATGAAATACTCGATTTCAACCAACACGCGGTAACGAATTAAGGCTTCCTCTGAAAAATAAGCAGCAAGAGAAACTGTTTTATTTCTATATCTTCCATCAATTGGTGAAATGGCGTTTAATTCGTTTAATGCATTCATGTGTCGTGGTGTTGGTTTGAAGTACAAAGATAAGTTTTATAAGGCAGAATTGGAAATGAAAAAACCGCTACTTCAAATAAATTATCTTTATTATAGGTTTAAAAGACGTTGTTTTAAAACGGCCATTCCTTCTGAGCCACTCATCGGAATTATTTCTAAAGGATTAGCCAATTCCAATACAGAAGCCGGATTTGGATCAATGTAAAAAACAGGAGTTTCGGATTTTGTATAATGCATAATCCCGGCAGCAGGATAAACTTGAAGTGAAGTGCCTACAACCACAAAAAAGTCAGCTTGTTCGGCTAAATCAATCGCCTCTTCTATGGCGGGAACATCTTCACCAAACCATACAATGTGGGGTCGTAGCGGAAAACCGTTTGGGTCGGTGTGATTTGACAGTAAATCATCCTGCCAATCTAAGATGTATTTTTCGTCTTTTGTACTTCTTACTTTGAGCAATTCACCATGGAGATGCAATACGTTTTTACTGCCGGCCTTTTCGTGTAAATTGTCAACATTTTGGGTGATAATATGCACGTCAAAATGCGAGGCTAATTCGGCTAATATAAAATGTCCTTGATTAGGATTTACCTCCAATAATAATTTTCTTCTTTTATTATAAAAATCTAAAACCAGTTCCGGATTTTTTTTCCATCCTATTGGAGAAGCAACTTCCATAATGTCGTGACCTTCCCAAAGGCCATCGGCATCTCTGAACGTTTTGATGCCACTTTCAGCACTAATTCCGGCACCGGTTAAAACAACTAGTTTTTTCATTTTTTACTTTATTACACCTTTCCCAACGTATACAAATTTTCTAATGTTGGCGAAGAGCTGCCACCATCAGGTTCTAAAGTAATTCCAAAAGCCTCGGCTTCAATAACATTATCGACCGGAAACATCAACATGTTTTTTCCTTTGAAATTATCTAACAATCCAATACTCAACGGTGTTAAGGGATTTAATTTTAAAGCCCAAACCTGATAAACCATTCCTTCCGGGGGTTCAGGTAATCCGGCTGCATCAACATAAACAGTATGTGTTTTTTGATTCCAATATACTTTTGCATATGCCTCAGGGGAAACTTCTTGTCCGCCCAAAGCTATTATTGTATTTTTAGTATCTCGAACCAAGGAAAGCATATCTTCGTTTACCTTATTTTTTGAAACCAACACAGTATATTCTTCTTTCAATTTCTTTTTGTCAGATTTAAGTAAGAGAACCGCTTCCTTATTTATATCCAACTGTTGATATAAATAAGCACCACCTAAAAGTAATAGAATTGCCGCTGCCCAACCTAAATATTGACTGATATTGGATTTTTTTGGTTCCTTTTTTAATTCGACATCGTTGGGTTTATTCTCAAAAATTTGCAGCTTGATAGCTTCATAATGCTGACCTGATAAATGTGGTGCAACACTTCCGGATAACAAAATCATCGTTTTTTCAATAGCAACTATTTCTTCCCTGATTTCTGCATGTTGTTGAGCCATTTTATGGACTTCTTCCGTTTCCAGTTCATTTAATTTACCGTAAACATAAAGTTCAAGAATGCCTGATTCGATATATTCTTGTGTACTCATGATACTTGTAATAAGATTCTTAATTCGCTAATGCAATTTCTGTTTTGTATTTTGAAGGTTCCTAAAGGCATTTCCAATTCATCTGAAGCTTCTTGTTGTGTGAATCCTTTAAAAAATAATAAATCGATTAGTTTAATACACCTTGGCTTTAATTTTTTTACAAATTCCTGAACACCGATGGTGTCAATTTTACCGTTTATTCGAGTTTGGTCATCTAATAAATGCGCAAAATTATCAGCGGAAATGTTTTTTAAACTGGTACTAAATCCTTTTGAACGTAATTTGTCAAGAGCACAATTGCGAGCAATGGTTACCATCCAAGAGTATAATCGCCCTTTGTTTTCGTCATAAGTATCGATGTTTTTCCATATTTTTATAAAGGCTTCCTGTAAGGCATCTTGTGCGTCTTCAGTGTTTTTCAGTAGTGTTGCTATTATCCCAAAAAGACTTTTAGCATACATATCATATAAAAGAGTAAACGCCTTGTCATCTTTTTTGTAAATTAGTGGCAATAATTCTTCCTGAGTCATACCTTTTTATTTTATTGACTAAGGTAATAACTTAGTGTTTAAAAAACAATTTTGAATGAAAGAAATGTTAAAATCAATTGAATACCTTACTTTTTTAGAAGGATTTCTAACTGAAAACAGAAAATCTAAATTTTTAGAAATTCTTCAACTTCGAACGCAACACTTTACCGTGGCGATTGAAGATGTATTTCAATTGCACAATACCAGTGCCGTAATGAGAAGCTGTGAAGTTTTTGGTGTTCAGGAAGTACATGTTGTAGAACAGAAATATGGAAAGAAAATAGATACTGAAATTGCTATGGGAGCTCAAAAATGGGTTGATATCAAACAATATCCCTCTATTCAAAATTGTGTTTTGGGTTTACGGGAGAAAGGATATCAAATTATTGCAACTACTCCGCACAGGGATTCGTGTTTGTTAGAAGATTTTGATATTTCTAATAAGGCTGCTTTTTTTTTTGGAACCGAAAAGGATGGTCTTTCAGAAGAAGTTATGGAACAAGCTGACGGTTTTTTGAAGATCCCGATGGTAGGTTTTACGGAAAGCTTAAATATATCAGTTGCGGCTTCCATCATTCTTCAAAGTGTTACGCAACGACTCAGAAATTCTACCATAAAATGGCAATTATCGGAGGAGGAAATCTTTTTAAAACGAATTGATTGGGCTAAAAAAACAATTAAAGACTGCGATAGAGTTGAAGAACGATATTTGGAGGCGTTAAGTAATAAATAATGAAAACACTATTTGCAATTAATTTTTACTTTCTTTTCAAAATCTTATACTCTTCATAACAATCATTGATGGCATCCAACACTTGAAGATCATTAGCCGTTTTGATAAATTGTTCAGAATAATTGCAGCGTTCTAATATCTCGGCTATATCTTTTTTGTTAACCCCAAGCATAATAGCAATAGTTTCCCGGTCAAATTTTGAAGCAAGTAAGTTACGAACGGTATCGTCTTTATTCATTTCTTTCAACTTGCGGAGTTCCTTGGGTTTGTTACCGAAGAAATTATAAAGCATGTCGGTCGGATTAAAGATAGAACCCAACACCCGATTAAATGCATTTGGTGAATATTCCCCGGCTTCATAACCATAAGGCAATCCCGAAATTCCGTACCGATAGTTTTCTTTCACCGGAATTAATTTAGCATCTACCTGAAGATAACCGGTAAGATTGTAAGGAGTAAGTACAACTTCTTCTAAAGCAATTGCTTTTTCAGTCAAACTGATTTGGGTTGTTTTTGTCTTAATCCAGTCATTCGTTACACGAACCCGAATGGATTGAAAACCAATTAATGAAATATGTAATGTGTCGTTAACCTGCACATTAATT
>Ga0164293_10000360_pt1 | contig 35249 bp, 60 predicted proteins | sample GEODES118metaG_FD_111487 | JGI IMG/M metagenome (GOLD analysis project Ga0164293, IMG submission 111487) | Eutrophic lake water microbial communities from Lake Mendota, Wisconsin, USA - GEODES118 metaG | ecosystem: Environmental > Aquatic > Freshwater > Lake | place: USA: Lake Mendota...
AGCTAAAAATATGGTTTAATATGTTACTATCCGAACATCTCCAATTTCATATCAATAATAGAATTTGCGTGGCTGAATCTGTTTTCAGACCAGGAAGCGAATCACACGTATCTTTATTAACAGAGGCCCGTTCTTTGTACCTAGAAGGAAATTTAACTCTAGACAGAGCAACTGCTCTTTTGTTTGAAGCTACTGATCTTGGATTAACTGGATTATACGAGGGAGAAATTGTACCCCTGGATATGCCATTAGAAATTTTAGACGAGGCAGAATACCGTGGGAAGAAAGTAAAACTTGGATATCCTATGCGTGGAGGCTCTAAAAAATTCTACGTTTATGTTAAAAATCCAGCAGGAAACATTATCAAGGTTCAATTCGGAATTCCTGGGATGAGAGCAAAAGTTAGCGATCCTGAACGCAGAAAGAGTTTTGCAGCTAGACATCAATGTCACAAAAAGAAAGATAAAACTAAACCAGGATATTGGGCATGCAGAGCTAATAGATATGCTCATCTTTGGGGTGGTAAAACTTATCCTGGATACTGGTAATGAAACCATATACACAAGAAACATCCAACAGTTCCATAGTTAGAAGGTTTTCCCAGAACATAGACCCTACTGAATTATTATGGCACAGGGATCTGAAAAACAGATCAATAAAAGTGCTAGAAGGATCCGGATGGAAAATACAATTGGAAAATGAATTACCCAAGGACATGGATAATATTATAGTTCCAAAGAAGGTTTGGCACCGGGTCATAAAGGGTCAAAGCGATCTTGTAATACAAATTGAAGAGTGGGATTGATCTATACCAATCACTAAACAAGATTTGAATCTAATAAATATATAAATCATGAAACAGTCTGAACATAAAAAACTTTCCCGAGAAGAAAAGAGAGAAATAAGAAGAAAAGCAGCTAAGGTTATGGGAGATAAATTAAAGTATTATGCTTCTATCAAATCTAAGGACCCAGAAGAAAACGAGGATATTATAGAGAAAGAGAAAGAATAATACGCGTATTCGCGTTATTGATATATAAGGGATATGAAAGAAGAAAACTCAATCAATCCCTTTTTAAGTGGGGAAAAGAACCCAAATTCTAAACTGACAGAATCTCAGGTACAAGAGATAAGAGACCTTTACAAGACAGGATCTTTTACAATGGTTCAATTGGCAGAAAAGTTTGGAATGTCCAGAAGAAGTATCTCTGCTGTTATTAACAAGGAGCGATGGAAACATCTTCAATCTTAAGATATAATATAATTCACTAGAAAAGAATAATGTACATCTTAGGAATATCCGCATTTTATCATGACTCAGCAGCATGTCTATTTAGAAATAATACTCTATTGGGAGCTGCTGAGGAGGAGAGATTTACTGGGATCAAGGGAGATTCCTCATTCCCACTTAAAACCATCAAGTGGCTCTTCAGATCTAATGGAATCTCTATAGATGATATCAGCGTAATTTGTTGGTATGAAAACCCGGATTTAAAAAAGGAAAGGATAATTGAAAATTTCAAAAAACATCCTATTAAGAATCTTCCTAGAATCATAAGGTGGATATTCAACAAAGATGCACAATTTGATCTAAAGAATTTTCTTAGGGAAGAGATTGGATTTAATAACACCTTAAAAGTGGTTGATCACCACCTTTCCCATGCATCTTTTTCTTTCTTCACCTCAGATTTTGACGACTCTAACATTCTTACTGTTGATGGGGTAGGTGAAAAAGAAACACTAACTATATCCAAAGCAAGAGGGAATAAAATCTCTAAATTACATTCCGTTAATTATCCAAATTCTTTAGGACTTTTCTATTCAGCATTCACCGCGTTTCTTGGATTTAAACCGAATGAAGGAGAATATAAATTAATGGGGCTGGCGGCATACGGGGATTCTAATGTATTCTACAATAAGCTTAAATCTCTCATAGATTTTAATTCTGGGGATTTAAAGATCAACATGAGGTATTTTTCCTGGCACGTTTCAGAAAAAACAATGTTCAATGAAAATCTTTTAGAACATCTTGGAATGCATCCCCGAATCCCCGGAGATCCAATTTTAAAAGAGCATAAGGATCTTGCAGCTGCTGTTCAGAAAATCTACGAGGATATATTTTTGGAATTTGTTAATTTTAGTTTTTCTTTAAACCCTTCCGAAAATCTTTGTCTTGGAGGAGGATGCGCATATAACGGATTAGCTAATGGTCTGATAAAATCTAGAAGCGAATATAAAAGAACATGGATTCCTTTTTCCCCGTCGGACGGAGGATCTGCTATAGGAGCTTGTCTTTTTTACATTAACATAATTAGAAGACAAAAAAGAAAGGGTCCTTTATCGCCATACCAAGGTCCAGATTTTAATGAGCACAGAATTCTATCAGGTATTCAGAAATTTGATAACATAGATTTCGTCAAAATGGAAACCTCAGATCTTGTAAATGATGTTGCTAAAAAACTTGCCGATGGAAATGTTATAGGATGGTTTCAGGGAAGAATGGAATTTGGATCGAGAGCTTTAGGTAACAGATCCATTATAGCATCTCCCCTTATAAAAGATATGCAGGATAGAATAAACCTTGTGATTAAAAAGAGGGAAACATTCAGACCATTTGCCCCATCAGTAATAGAGGAAAGCGCAGATAAATTTTTTGATGTCCCAGGATATGTTCCTTACATGAACATGGTGGTCAGGGTTAAGCCTGAATGGGATTTACCCGCTATCACACACATAGACGGAACTGCTAGGGTTCAGACCGTGAATAGGCATGATAACCCTAGATATTATCATTTGATTAAAAAATTCGGGGAGTTAACGGGAATCCCCGTTATTTTAAATACATCTTTCAATTTTAAGGATCAAACCATAACTTTGCATCCTGAAGATGCCATAATTAGGTTTTTAGACTCTGAAATGGACCATCTTGTTTTAGGTAACTTTCTAATCTCAAAAAAATGATAAAAGATTATATTCTAAGAAGAAATGAAACATTAGTTTCTGACTGTTCCAAGGAGCAAAAGACCCTCTGGAAGGATGAAGTAGTGGATTTCCGTCTAAATGGTCATTTGTCACCATTCACCCAAGAGATGTTTGGCTTACATAGACATACCATATTTCCGACTTATCTTAGTGCCAAGACTTATCTTAGGGCATCAGAATTTAAGCTCGTATTTGAAGCTAAAATGAGTAATAACGACCACATAGTAGCAACACATAGCCAGATATTCAATAAAATCCACAGAGATCGTTTGCAAGAAGAAAAAGGTAAGCTTAAAATTCTAATAAATGGCGGGGAATTAAATCATTATGGTACATGGAGTACTAATTCTCTTTCAAACTTTGAATCCCTTCGTAATTTTTATTTCCTAAATTGGATGCCATCACAGCAAGCTAATTTAATATAAACTACATCTATATATACTGAAACACTTTTCTTAAAGTGTAATAAAAAATGTAGTATGATTATAGTAAACGTACAAGAATGCTCATCAATCGAGCAAGCTCTTAAGATTTTTAAAAATAAAATATCAAAGACTAATCTAGTAAAAGATCTTAGGGAAAGACAGGCATTCACTAAACCTTCTGTTAAAAGAAGAAAAGAAATTCTTGGGGCAAGATATAGAGAAAAAATTGTCAAAGGATCAGAAAATTAAGAGTACCCCATGGGAAAAGATAAATGCGTTATGTGTAGCGAAGAAACACAGTATGACTTTTCAACCCATATAGATTTGAGAACAGGATACATTGAGGGAGTTGGACAATTATGTTTTAATTGCTATGCTACAGGATCTGCAAGAAAACAGATTATAATAGATCACAGAACCATCATAGATACTCCAAATGATATGGAGCTGGGTGCAAAGGTTCGGAGTATATTTTTTGAATCAGCTAATATCATACCTGATCTAAAATGGGAAAATGCGAACGAGATAGATGCCTAAATTAAAGAAGGATTTTGAGAATTTTCTTAATAGATGCGTAACAGGTAATTGGGATTTTAATTTAGATGGATCAATATCCATCGAGGGAGATCTGGATTGTTCCTCATTTTTAAAATCTTCCAAAAAACTAAATACTGGGTTTTTACCTAAGATTAAAATAAAATCAGTTTCTGGGGATTTTAATTGTTCGAACAATAATCTAATCTCTCTTCAATATAGTCCAGAATTCGTAGGAGGATCCCTCAAGTGTTATTCCAATAATTTAAAATCTTTGGAATTTTGCTCTTCCAAAATAGGGGCAAATCTCGATTGTATGTACAACCAGATAGAAAACTTATTTGGCTGTCCTGCTGAAATCTTTGGGAACATCGTTTTAGATTTTAATGAATTGAATGATCTGCAAGGAGGACCAAAGATTGTCTCTGGTGACTATCGTGTTTCTACCAATCAGCTAATATCACTTATAGGATCACCCATCGAAATAGGGGGATCTTTTATTTGTGAAAACAACAATCTAGAATCCTTAATCGGAGGACCTAAAACCATTGGAAAAAATTATAGCTGTTCACAAAATTATCTTACTGATCTTAAGGGATCCCCTGATACAGTAGGTGGTAATTTCTGCTGCTCTAATAATTCTATACATTCCCTTGATGAATCACCATTAAAAGTAGCAGGAGGATTTGATTGCAGAAATAATAAGCTTGAATCCCTGAAGGGATGCCCAGAGTTTGTTGGTGGTGGATTTAATGCCTCTAATAACTCTCTAATCTCTTTGGAAGGACTTCCCCCTATCAATATAGAAGATGTTATTATTCAATCCAACAAAATATCAGATAAGTCCTTTTATATTATTGCTAAAGAAGTTGTTAAAGGAATACCTTATAAGGTTTCTCTTGCTCTATCGTGGGATTTGCTCGATTATATGGATCAAGAAAATCTTAGTCATTTTCTAGATTACAAGGAGGTTTCTGAATTTATTATAAAAATGTATACTGATGATCCTATCGGGATAACTAAAATCTATGATCGTATCCCAGTTCATATTAGAAAAAAGGTAATGGATCAAATTAAAAAATCCATTGAAGAACCTAAAGAATTTAATCAAACACTTCAAAATGTTTCGGATCTGATCTCATCGGGGATCTTTGATGATGATATATAAAACATGAAACACGTCAAAACCTTTGAGTCTTATAACGGCGAAGATGGCATTCCAGATTCTGCCAAGGATATGTTTGATCTTTGGACCGATATAGTATTTGATAGCTATAAGATAGTTCACCATTTCCAGCAACTTGACTGGGAAAAAACTGATATTATCGAACGTCACGATCATCAGGTAGAATGGGCTGCAGAAGCCTATGATGAAGATGATTTTTTATGGTACGTAAATATTGATGTATTCGATGGTCATTTTGAGGAGGTCAATTATGACTCATTAGAGCTAGAGTCCGATTCTGTTGGTAAAATGGTAAATCAGGTATTTGATAAGGTACGAGAGATAGACCCCTCAGCAGTAAATAGAAAAGTTGAGACAGAGAGGGATAGTTTTGGAAAAAAGATTACTGTAAAAAAAGATTCAATCAGAACTAATATCTCCTGGCAAGAATTTACTAATTTATTCGAAAAGGTTTACCCACAGAATGATACTGATTATAAATTAGGATTCACATTTAAGCTATTAGGAGGAGATGAAACAAAAATAATCTACTATGTAAAGCTTACAGGTAAAGAGGGATTTTGGTCACTCGTTTAATCTCTTTTGCTTTCGATTAGATTGCTAATTTCTATAATTTTTTCTTCATCTTCTACCATTTCCTCGTTGTCATCAAAAATATCTATGGAGAAGTGGCCACTAAATAAATCTTCCATAATTAAAACAGTATATTCTTTCCCATCTTCCGTGGTAACATTATAGGTTAGATCCGACTGCATTAATTGAACTGTGGCCATAACAAAAAACGACTGGGAGCCCAGTCGTTAGTAATTTTATTTTTTAAAGGACTCTTACTTCTTAGCCTTATTAACCTTTTTGGTTTCTTCCTTTGCCTTTTTAGGAGCTTTAGTTACCGGCTTTTTAGCTGCTGGCTTTCTAGCTGCTGGCTTTCTAGCAGGTTTAGCTTCAACAACCACATCTAAAACTGGAGATTCTTCTACTTTCTCTTCCACTTTAAGATCTAAATCTTTTTTAGGCTCAGCTACAGGAGCTTCTTTCTTTTTAGAAAATTTCTTGTAACCAAAGTAAGCTAGGACTGCTACCGCTGCTACTGCTAATAATATTTTCATGATTTGTACTTATTTGATTTATATATTCAAAAAATGGCCAAAAAACCAGGTCATCTGTGGATTAACGTCATTTTTCTGTAATTTTATGAAGAAAATATCTATGATTTAGTATGAAAAATAAGATAATGCTCATAAAAACGCCTCTGCTGAAGGGGGAGGTTCGAGAAATCGCTCCTAATATATTTGGAGTAGTGGTTAAGGATCGATATCAGAGGGGTATGTTATTTTGTAGATATCAGGAATTTTATGAATCCCCGTATAAAGAAATCAGGGGAAAGCATTTTACCCTCGAGCAATATATGGATCTTTATAGAATAAAAAATAAGAAGCATTCTTTCACATACCCTAGTGATTGGTCAGGATATAACATACCATCAAAAACTCTTTGGAAAGCACTGGACGTGTTTGGCAAATCCGAAAGACGAGAATATGACGAAATAATGTCTTCAATTATACACTCTTGTGAAAACTATCCCCTCAGATTTGATAAGCCCAGGGTCAAGAGATGGTACCTTCTAGGAGCTGATAGTTTTGATTCATCTACTATGGATCACGAGATTTCCCATGGACTATACTACACCAACAAAGAGTATAGAAAAAATTGTGATTCTCTTATCTCTGAGATAAAGAAGGGGGATTATAATAAAATGAAGAAACAGCTGATCAAAATAGGATACGCTGATGATTCAAAGATAATTGATGATGAGATTCAAGCTTATATGTCAACCGGGCTAATCAGTATCTTCGATATTAATTCGCTTAAAAAATACACCAAGGGATTTGAAAAAAACTTTAAGATCTATCGGAAATAAAAGCATATATAAATTATGATAGCAAATAATGAATACATGGAAAACATTGCTAGGAAGCTAGATTCCCTTAATAAGATTAATGGATTCAACCCCCAAAGCAATACCATATTAAAAGATAATTTTGATGTAATAGATTACACAGGACAAGCTGCAATTAATTACATGAAGAAAAAACAAATAGAAAATCAATCGGTGCAACCAATAATTGATCCTCTATTTAAAGATCATAATACATATTAATATGGAAGTAGAAAAATTAGAAAAGAAGAAATTAAAAAGAGGAATTGCAGACAGGGACTGGAACAAACATCTACCAAATCCGCTGTTACCTGAGGAGATAGTTTATATTCACCCTAGTCAAGAATCAATAGACACAAAAAGATATATCAGGATCATTCACTCGGAAGAAATGGTTTCTTCTATATTCAGTAAGGAGTATTTTGAATAAAAATATATAATCTATGGGATACGAAATAAAATTACACGTTGGAGAAATTTCTTCGGTAGATCAGGAAACATTTTTAGAAATAGCATGTGTTGATGTTTCTAAAATAGGAACAGGTCCATTAAATCATCTTATTCAATTTGCAAAAGGAAAATCAGTTCCCGTTGAATTTAAGGATTTTAAATTTCTTAAGGACATTAAAGGAAATCACCTTGATGTAGACCCGGCTTCCTCAGATTTTTTTGATCTAGGCATGGATTACATCAACGTTGAAATATGGGAGGGAGAATCTAAACTCGGGGAAGATCTATACGGGGATCCCCTTCCTGCTATCCCATTAGACCACGTACTTGCAGCAGTAAACGAGGAGCTTAAGTACGACGATTACAGAAGATTTAAAATTGCCCAAGCCCTTTTAAATGAGTTTACCTCTTCTGCCTGGGGAAGGAACATTTACGTTGTTCCGTTTGGGCACTAATTAGCCACCCTGCCAGATATATAGAGGAAAATCTTACACATGGCAGGCAAAAAAGGTTCCACAGAAAGACAAAACAAAGTTACCTTCGGTAAAAGAAGGAACGGAAAGGCTCAAAAATCCCACAACAAAAACGACAGAAAGGAAAGAAATTATAGAGGACAAGGTAGGTAATCGTTTTTATTTACCGCAAGATCGCTCTATATTTGTCTAAATAAAATTTAGGCAATGAGTAAACTTTTAGTGTTGTTAAGAGGTCTTCCTGGATCTGGAAAATCCTCATTTGCGAAACATATGTGGTCAGATTTTGTCATTTGTGAAGCTGATCAATTTTTTTATGATCCGGAGGGTAATTATAATTTCGATCCTTCAAAATTAAGAGATGCTCATAAATATTGCAGGGACAAGGTCGAGACCTTTATGTCTGACAATGAAAAAAACTCTCAATTTTATCCCGAGATAGTAGTTTCAAATACCTTTACTAGAGAATGGGAAATGGACGAGTACTTTAAATTGGCAAAAAAATATAATTATCAAGTCGTTTCACTGATTGTTGAGAATAGACACGGTAATAAAAACGTCCACGGAGTTCCTGATTCTAAGATAGAAGAGATGAAAAATCGATTCGAAATATCTCTTTAAAAAAATTTTACATATTCCTTTACCACATTGATTTTCACGGGGGATACTAGATATATAATATCGAAAAATCCTCATACCGTGAAAGAGTTATAATCTTTGCACGACAATTCTGAGGGTTTTCTGAATGATTTCAGAAAACCTGTTTAATTGATGCCCATCCCATGGGCTTATGGTGATTTTTTCCAACATAACTTAAAAATTATGAAAATAATGGAAAAAATTATACACAAAATCCTAAGACTCCCGATTATTGTATTTAGCATCTTTATGGTGTTTTCTTTTACCCCTTCATTTGGGCAGGGTAAGTCTGTGCTCATTGGTGAGATCAACAACAAAATTGTGATTGGAAATCTAGCAGGATCTAGACCTTTAACTTTTGGATTTAGGAACCTTTTGGAAGAATATCTCCAAGAGAACGATTTTGAGATTGTTGAAGATGAAACGAAATTTGATTATAAGATCAACATCGATCTTCTATTTTTTGATGTCGAAACAACTAAATCAAGTGTAGCAGTATTTCATAAGAATAATGCGGAAACCGTCTTAAAAATAAAGGCATACCTCTTAGATAACAAGGGGAAAAAAATAAAAGAATGTTTAATAACCGAAAAAGCATCTGAAATTTCAGTGTCAACATTAATAGTTGACGAGGGAGGGAAGATGAATCAACAATCGGTTTCAACTGTTATTAAAAAGGTATGTGGAACAGCAATAAAACAATTATTAAATTAAAATGAAAAAACTACTAACAATCCTGGGAATGTTAATGTCCCTATCGTCATTTGCTCAAATTAACGTGTCTCAATCGGTAACACCTGCTCCACCCTATAAAGTTGGTGATACCTTAACTGTAAAATATAATATAAACAGGGGAACCACCCTGCCCCGCTATTTTTGGTTGAGATATTCTTTTAACAATAAGGCATTAGCGATGGTACCAAACAGTACTGTCTTTACACAGGGTAGCTCGACACAGACATTCTTTACCATTTGGAATAACTATGCATTTACACCTTCTCCAACTGTGGCTGCCACGAACTTATATGGTCAATACCAAGCTACACCCTGGGCTTACGGTGCAAATAATGATTGGAACGTGGGTCAATTAACAGTTCAAAGAGCTGATGCAGCAATTAATGGAGACATTGCAACTCAAAAATTTGTATTAAAGGATCAAAACGCGTATAACAATATTCATAAATTAGATTTAGCATACGCTATTGATGGTGCGTCAGTAAACATTTCCCCTATTACAAAAAGTTCTACTGATCTATCATTAACAAACGTAACTGGTAATACCTCTCAATTCAAGGTTAAAGTGTTATTCCCACAAGGGTATACAATCACAGATCATAATGTTCAGCTGATGAAATTGAAAACTGATGGAACGATTGATTGGGCATTACCACCAGTTGCACAATTACCATTGGATGCTACGGGGGAAGCACTATTTACAACACAGGTTAAAGTTGGTGATTCTGTTGGTGTGTTTGTGTCTCCTGCTTCTCAAAAAGCTTGGATGAATAATGTTATTACTGTATCAGATGCTTATAAATCATTTTTAGGACATTCTCAAACTGATATTAGTGGTAATGCTAATTTCTTTACATATCCTAATTTGGAGAAGAAAGTTGGTAATATAACTAAGAATGATACAGTATTTAATGAATCTGATTCATACTATTCATTCGCTTATGTTATGGGTCAAGATGTTTCAGCGAATGCTTTTATTCCAACACAAACTGCAACTTCTTGGAGATGGCATAGTGGTTTATTAAACCAAAGCTGGTTAGATGGTAATATTAAGAACAAGGTAACTATTGACACCCCAATTAAAGAAGTGTATGCTGTATTTGCGTGGGGTGGAGACTTAGATTGGTCACATTCGTCTTCGACTGCGGAAATTGTAAGCAGAATTAATGCCGGCCAATTTACAAATTCAGTAAACTCAATTAATGCTAAAACGACGATGTCAACTCAATCGATGGCTTACAGAACTGAAGCATTAGAAACAGCTAAATTGAGCGTAACATCAACACTAGAGGGGGGTAAAGTTGTTCTAACAACAAACTTAACAAAAGAAGGATTAGCAGGGTTAGAGGTTATTATGAATTATGACGAATCTAAATTGACATTAGATAATGTAATCTTTGATTCGGGATCAACCATAACAAATTTCTCTACACATAAAGATGGTAGGTTAACCTTTGGTTCAATCGATCAATTAAAAACTGCTAGAATTAAAACAGGGAAGCCTTACAAATTAATTTTCACACCAAAGGTTCAACTGACAAATACTGCAGGTTTATTCTACTTCGTTTTATCTGATGCTGTTGATGGATTTGGTAATAAAATAAACTTAATCGTAGAATAGCATGAAGAAACTATTAGTAATATTTTTTTTACTAATTTCATTTTTAGGGTTCGGACAGAGTGTATCTGCTCCGAATTCTAAATCTTTTTTACCCTCAACAACAGGACAAGATGCTAGTGGATTTAGTCTAAGTGGATTCAATTCTACTGCAACCCTATTAGCATCAATCAGTTTAGTTAATCCACCATCAGGTACAACATTCGTATTAAACACAACAACAGGTTTAACTGCCGCTAGTGGATTCATTTTAACAGGAAATAAAACTCGTTTAGTGGTAACGGGAACTATGGCCAACATCAATACGGCATTAGCGTCCTTAAAAATAAACACAGGTTCGGTAAAGGGTAATGTTGTATTATCAGTGGCAGCAACCGTAAATCCAACCGGATATTTCTATAACGGAACAAATGGACACTTTTATAGACCTATAACAACCGGAACAACTTATACAAATGCTAGAACACTTGCATCACAACAAACATTCAAAGGACAGCAAGGATATTTAGTAACTATCACTTCTGCCGATGAAGATGCTTTCATTTTTAATAATGTTCCCCAAAATCAAATATGGTTTGCGTTAACCGATGAAGTGGTGGAAGGACAATGGAGAATTGATGCTGGGCCTGAAGCTGGTACTTTAATCAAAACATCAAATGGACAAACTGCAGGAAATATACAAGGACAATATAATAACTGGGCCGGTGGAGAACCAAACAATAGTGGTAACGAAGATTATGCGGTAACAAAGTGGAATGGTTCTCAATGGAATGATTTACCAAATGGGTTTAATAATCCATATGTGATTGAATTTGGAACTTGGACCAATCCTGATGATGCAACATTTACGGAGTTTTATACAAATTCGGTAACACATACAAACGGAGATGTATTAACTGCAAGATTTAATTTTGATTTTGGTAGTAATGTGGATGAAACTAAATTCACAGCCAAAGCAAATACGTTTGTAAACAATGCATGGAGTGCAACAACTAACACATCAAGACCAATAAGTGGCTTGGGTAAAGTTGATTTAACAAATGATTTAGACACTGCAAAAATAAATGACGGGGGTATTAGAGCAACAACAACAGGTGGTCAAGTAGAATGGTGTGTGGTATATGATTACGAACCTCAAAATCAGCGATACCAAATTTTAATTGATAAAAGAGAATTTCCACAGGGTACTTCAGCAAGTAATGTTACGAGTTTGCAATTATTTGATTTGTGGAACGGAAACGTAACTTATCAATGGGATGATGGGACATGGGCTGCGTATTGGATTTATACACCAACGCAATTTAATTTCGCAGGTTCATCATTTTCGTCTAATATAAGACGAGCTGGATTTTTTTGGGGGATAAGTGCGGAGTTTATATTCACACCAAATATAGTGTTCAAGCAACATGGAATTGATCTATCATATACCAACCAAAACGAACTAAACACATTATACAATAATATTGTAACGGTGTCAGATGTGTTTTTAGCATTCAAAGAATTATCTAATGGTGGATTATTCGGAAACGAAAGCGGTAATGAATTTACCTCCGGTATTCAATTTATGAACGCAGATGTAGACGGTAATGGCACATTCAACGAAGCAGACACTTATAAATTATTACAGCACCTGACTGGGCTTCAATCTCTTACTCAGTATTCTGCATTAACTTATCTGATGAAGTTGTACAATAAATCAGATTATGACGCAATTACCAAGTCTAATTGGAATACTCAATTCAACTCAACAAGAAGTTTATTTCCATTTAGTTTGAATACTGGTACATTTAATAACACGTACAACGTGAACGTAACCTGGATAGGTGATGTAAACCTTTCTCATTCGGCACAACAAACTGCAAGCGGGGTTAGTGCTAATAGTATCAGATCTATGAGTTTGATGACTAATTCTGTGTCAAACGAGATCAATGCATCTATTATGAGTGAGATCAACAATGGTAAAGTTATAGCAATCATATCATTAGATCCATTGCAGCAAGAAGTGACTGGAACTCAATTCCAATTGAATTATGATAATACCAAATTAAAATTCGAAAAGGTGGATTTTATAACAAAGGGTAATCCAATGAATTATGGGACAGATAAAGGTACTTTTGTAAATATAGGTTCACTAATAACAGATGGCTCTAGTGTATTAGATAAAACTACTGAATACAGAGTTATATTCACTCCAATAGAGATTGCAAATGATATTTTAGGATTAATGTCTATATCAACAACTGATGCAGTTAATAAAGGTGGTAAACAATTAAAAGTGAAATTAAACTAATGAAAAAAATTATATTATTCCTATCGTTAATTTTATTGTTTGGGTGCACAAAAATGGAAATAGAACCAGTACCCCCACCAACAAACCAAAACATATTCAGTGTTAGTGAAAGCTTTGTTACTGATGGACAAACCATCAAATTTGACTTACCATCGGATGGTATTTACATATTAACCTTACTTGATAGGGAAACAAATCAAGCAATAAGCAGAGAAAAATTTGTAGGAAAATTTGGAGAAAATTCAAAAAAAATCTATACAAATTCTCTAAAATCACAATCAATGTATTTATTGTTGGAAGATTTTCAACGAAAAGAAATCAAAAAAACAATAATAACAATAAAAAAATAAAAAAATAAAAAATGAAAAAAGTATTAATTCTATCTGCCTGTGTCGCAATATTCTCAGGCTGTTCAAAAGAAGACATGCTACCTATAATAGATCAACCAGTTAAGCAAGATCTTAAAATTGAAAATAGTGTAGGTATTAAATTGGAAACATCGTTTGTTTCTAGAGAGGTTGCTATGAATGTAAAGCTGGAAAATGCAGGAATTGTTACCATTAAAATAATGGACATTTCTAATAGAGTTGTGTCCAAGGAACAGGTTACAGCAAAGGTTGGAGACAATATACTAAAAGTTTATACGTCTGCTTTACCTTCTTCCGCTTATAGAATAGGTCTTTATGACTCAAATAATAACCTATTAGGAATTACAGATTTTAATAAGCTGTAATCCGAAATTAGGAAGAAAGACTAGATGAATAAAATATTGTTATCACTCTTTTTGGTGTTTATCTCTTTTGGGGTAAATGCACAGATTTTTACCCAAACGTATGTTGATAAATGTACAGGGGAGATAAAAACTGTGATAACCACACCTATGCCAAACGGAGCGGTAATGGTTGCATTTTATAATCAAATAAGAACATTTAGTAATACAGAGGTTAACAATGGAACTGTCCAGGCTTGGCTAAATCAAGTATATTCGGACTATAGTTCAAGGCCTTGTCCTGCAATAGCGATAGTTCAACAAACAGTTCAACAAACGGTTGCCCAAGCAGCTTCCGCAGCAGCTTCACAAGCTGCATCATCTGCAGCGAGTAGTGCTGCAAGTAGTTCTGCTTCTTCTGCAGCATCTTCCTCTGCTAGCAGTGCAGCAAGTTCATCAGCAGCTTCTTCTCCACCTGCTAGTTCTGGTGGGGGTTCGCAGTCTTCTGGTGGCTCAAGCAGTTCGAGCTCTGGAGGATCCAGCTCTGGGGGAGAAGCAAAGAAAGAGAGCGGTACTTCTTCTGAGCAGAAATCTGAATCTAAATCTGAATCCAAATCTGAAAGTAAGAGCGAAGAAAAATCTGAGAGCAAACAAGAAGAAAAAAAATCGGAGAATAAGGAGGAAAAATCAGAGAGCAAAGAGGAGAAGAAAAAAGAGGAAGAAAAGAAGAAGGAGGAGGAAAAGAAAAAGAAGGAGGAAGAGAGAAAGAAGAGGCAATCTATGAGCAATCCCACTTTAGTTGCGTCAGATCTTGCAGTAACTGAAAATAAGGACGGAAGATATTCTGCTATGATTTCTACCGGGATCAGTAAATCCTCTATGACTGGTGCGGAAAGCTGGGGCTTAACCTCTATGATCTGGACAACATTTGATCAGTTTGCTTTGAATGGTGGTTACACTAAGATGAATTTTAAAAAAGGAGCTTTAAACAGCATTAATTCATATTCCTTTACTGCAGCTTACCTACAGGGAAATTACATGCTTATGCAGGGTTATACGTACATTAAACCAGATCCTAAGATAGGAACATATGGATATAACATTGGAGTGGTTAGTTTATTTCTAAAGAACGGGAACAAATATGATTATTCAATGTCTGTGTCCTCTGTAGGATTCTGGACAAAAATCTATCAAGTAAATAGAAAAGTCTCGATCTCTCCTCAAATATTTATTACCAGTTCCCCTATAGCATGGAACCCCTCAACCAATCAAACAATAGTCAATCGACAATATGGATTCATGTCTGGCTTCTCGTATGACTATAAATTAACTCAAAGATTTGGGTTAAATCTTAATTATAGATTTTCGGGGGGTACCCAACCAGGAACAAAAATATTGCACAATTTCATGATTGGATCCAGAATTATGCTGTAAAAAAGATATATAAAGTGAAAAATCCTCATACTGTTCGAAAGAAAACACGACAAGCCGGCCTTAATTCTTAAAAGGCTCTGGATATGTAACATCTTTCGAAATATTCCAAAAGTGAATTTCAGGTTCGAGGGTTTTTCTGAATATAAAATTTAAAAATGTCAGAAGAAACACAAGATCACAACGACGGAACCTGGTCAGGTTTAAAGAAAACTATTGTTGGCGTTATCACAACTGCGGTAACAGCGGGAGGGGTTTGGATCTCAACACTATTAGGTGGGGGAGACAAAGAAGCTGCACCAGTTGCTGCACCAGCTCCGGTAATTAACATTACTAACTCTAACCAGCAAGCTCAGCAAGCTGCAGGTGGTGGTAAAACAGTTATCATTAAAGAAAAAGAAACTGTTAAGGAACCAGCTAAACCTGTTAAGAAAAAAGAAGGTGATGAGTTTAAGGAAGAAGCACCAAAGTGGTAATATAAAAATTAAATGATGAATAATCAACAACAGCCGGGCGGATTTAAAGATTTATTGAATGCAATGATGAAACGTAGATGGTATATCACTGCATTAGTATTAGGAGGATTTATGTTTATTATAGGGGGAATGTTCTTCGCTATTTTAAATAAATCCGAAATAGCAGGTGAATGGAAGGAACTTTTACTTCTTTTACTTGGAGCTTTCATCGGGAGCTATGGAAAAATCATCGACTATTGGTTTAGCGATACTGACAAGGATAAAATGTTAGTTCAGAAAATGGATGAAGAAGACGGAACTTCTCTATCTAATACTGCAGACATGCCTAGTAATCCAGTACCCCCAACACCAATAATTCCGATAGAATTTTCACGAGCTTTATCTAACTCACAGGATCAAGTATCAACTGTAGAACATGTTCCTACTTATACGGAGGAACAAGCTGTAACAACAGGGCCAGTTAAGAAAGGTGTTGAAATTGATGAAGACGGAGACGGTGTAGCAGACGGTTTAGATTATGACGGAGATGGAACAATCGATGAATACTTTCCACATCGCTATTGTCAACATGTTTGGGGAGACGCAAATAATGATGGACAGGAAGAGTGTCAAATCTGCGGATTGCTTAGAGAAAACTCAGGAGAGTAATCTCTTGTAAAATAATATAATAGCACGACTATGAATTTCAAACAATGGATCGTTGATCTTTTCAAAGACGAAAGGGGATCAACTTCAATCAAACCTGTAATTGCATTTGTTGGATCATTATTCCTTTGCGGAACTATGCTAGCAAATTCTTTTTCACATGCTGATTTTGCACCTTCACCTGAATTGGTAAATGCAGTAATGCTTATTACTGCTATCGGAATGGGTGCAGATACTTTGGATAAGTTCTCGCATAAGAAGAAAGATGATTCTTCAGAGTCTTAATTCAAAAGAAAGAAAGGGCGGAAACACGACTCCGCTCTTTCTTAAATTAATATAATAAAAAACATGAAAACATTAACGTTAGACAGAATAAGCGATTCTATGATCAAAGGGTTCTTATACTTATGTGTGGCATGGACAGTTTGCGCATTGGCGTTCCAATTATTTTTTGTTTATCTGGAAGTTACAGGTCAGCAAGAGAGAACACTAAGAATATCAAATCACCTTACATGGAAATTTGATGGTAGTTTTAAAAATACCCCAGGTAATATCTTTTACGAAGGACCTGTGAAATAAAAAATATTAAGGATGAAAGGACTTGTACTTATACCAGCATTCCTAGTAAGTTGTTTAATTTCAGAAAATGTAATTGCACAAACTATAGGGAAAACAAAAACTGAAGATTTTAAAGCAGACTTTGAAAAAAAAGTAGACATTTCTCAGTACCTAGATTACGAAGGACCTAAAAAGAACATCCAATTGTTAAAGTGCGGTATTAACGATGAGACTTATGAAGCATATCCGGAATTAAAGGAAAAAAGAGTAGGCCTTGGTGTAACTAATATCGTATTAGAATACCTAGACAATCTAAATCGTTTTGAATTTACAGAAGATAAAACTGAAATTAAAAACAGAATGGTTAAGCAATTCCAGGCATCACAGTCAGGTATTTCTGAAAACAAATTAGATGGAAGAGGCAAAATAAAACTCGCTGAATATTTTGTTGAAATTGAGTGTTATGATTATTCTGTTTCTGAAGATGAAACAGTAAATCTTAAAGACGGAGTAAAGAATTTATTAGTTACCCGTATTGGTTTACAAGTTAGATTTACTAATGCCGAAACAGGAGCTATTATAGCTGCTTCTGGGTTGGGAGAAGCTAAGACGACAAGAGAATTAACATTTGTCTCTGATGCAACCGTTGATCCAGTTAAATTTAATCAGTCAACAATTAGTATAGCAACTAAAAAAGCTTTGGATATAGCTTGCGCTAATATTCTGGGCAAGATGGTAAAGAAAGGGGTTTTCACAGAGTAGGTGTTTAAGACTATTCTTTAGTTACACGACCTAAAGTAAAGTATTAAAATGAATTTAAAAAGAAAAGGAATTGTATTCCTTCAAATTGCTATGCTGTCTCTTTATTTGGTTGCATTTACCGGATGTAAGAATTCTAAAGAGCAGAAAGATAAACAGATAATAGAAAGTATTAAGCCCGAGGTTATCCATGATACTCTTTTATTAGAACAAGATACACTTTACGTGGAAATCCCGGTTCCTTATACTGTTATCAAAGATTCAATTATTTACGTCAATAATCCAGTAGACACCTTTGCAATATTAAGAATGTTTGCAGAGAAAAAAATATTCAGGGACACTCTAAGATTTGATTATGGCTATATAGCTATTACAGATAGTGTTTCTGGAGGATCTATTGTTTCTAGAAACTTTGTACCCAAATTCAAAGTTCCAGTGAAGGAAAGAATTCAAACAGTGAAGGAGGATCCTACCTCTAATTTTTATCTAGGACTTAATGGTGGATTTGATAGACCAAACTATGTTTATTCTTTAGGAACATCGTTACTTTATCAAACTCCAGGCAAGAAAATTTATGAGATAGGAATAGGAGTATGGAACAGAACAGAAGATGGAATATATGGTCAATTCGTTCCATATATCCATGGAGGAGTTTTCTGGCAACTTAATTTAAAGACCAAAAAGAAGTAGAATTACTCTTCAATGTATGCGGCGGGTAGGGAATGGAATTTTTCCCGGGTTTGGTACTATAGTTTAAAAACGTATGAGGATCGTATCAAACCCAACCCGCTGTATTTTATTCTTCGATGTCGATTGCGACGACAAAAAAATCAACGTAGAATTAGAGCAGGACATCCCAACAAATGATGTCAAAGTTAAAATCTTTTATGAGGGAGTTCAAATTACAGATCAGAATCTTGTTTCTGTAATAACTGATTATATGCTTCAGAAATATATAATCACGTATGACGATTCAGAAGACCCTGCTGATTCACAGCCGGTACAAAATCCCCCAAAATCAACAGGCTCTCGATTAGATCCCGCAATATAATTTGGCTCTATGGTAAAGGAATATGAGAATTTTATAACTGAAGAGGAATGTCAGTTTATGATAGAAGCTGCGCAAAAGCAGTTTATGAGAACAACAACTCTTGGAAAAGAAATAGAAGGATACCGTGTGGCTGATGGTGCATGGCTGAATGACAGTTCTGAGATTGTTAAAAATTATAGAAAAAGAGTATCAGAAATCTCTGGATTTCCTACGGAGAATATGGAGTTGATCCATATTGTCAAATATGAAGTAGGAGGAGAATATAAATCTCATCACGATTTTTTCCATCCAGGAGAGGGATATTATGATAATGAAATGAAAAGAGGAGGTCAAAGATCCAAGACCGCTCTTGTTTATCTAAACGAAGATTTCACCGGGGGTGAAACCGAATTTCCAAAAGTCAATATTAGAATACAACCACAGAAAAGAAAATTAGTTCTATGGGACAACTCATTTGAAGATGGAAGTCCTGATTATGATAGCCTTCATGCGGGATTGCCTGTTATTTCAGGAACAAAGTATATCGCAGTTATTTGGATAAGGTTTGGGAAATTCGTTTAAAACATTTTTTATTACGCGTTCTTGATTTTATATTTGTAAAAACTAAAAGAATTGGCCCACGATATAATTGCAAAATGTAAAAGGTCTGGAGAAAGAATCTCATTCATTTCTATCGGTGCATTCAACCAAGGTAAATCCTGGATCCTGTATGAGTCATTAAATTGCTCAGATTTTAATTCAGGGGTATCCGGAAATGGCGGATGTATTGTTTTATCGGAGAACGAACTTAAAATCTCTCTTTCTAAATTTAACTATCTGAAGGGAGAACCTGTTGACGATATAAGATATACTGTGGAATCATCTCCTCCCTGCAAAAATACAAGAGGCATTTTTAATAGGGTATTAAAGGCAATCGGATCAAAATCCAGGCAAGAAGATATTAGAATAAATCTTGATACCGAGGCTCTAGATGACGTCGAAAGATTCATAGGGGCCCTCCAAGGAAAGGGTGAGATTTTAATACAATTCGCTTAAAACCTTTGTTTTTTCATATTTTTTGGAACTTTTTTGAAATCGGGTACTATAATATGTGTATATTAATTATTTAAAAACCTAAATTTCAAAAAAATGTCAAACACAAAAAACACTGCTAAAAGCAGAAAAACCCCAACAAACCCCCGTTCTAAATCGGTAATGCAAATGACTGCTGGTGGCAGAAAGCTAAAAAAGTATAGCTCTATCCGTGAGGCAGGATTAACAACAGGTGTAGATCCTAGCAGCATCTCTAAAGTTACTCGTGGAGTACTTCAAAGTGCTGGTGGTTTCCGTTGGCAAACCGTTTAAGAAGTTTAATTTGTTAAAAGGACCTCTTTTTAAGGGGTCCTTTTTTGTTTATCATTAAATTTACTAAATGATCTTCGACTTTTACGAAAATTTTTCATCCCTATATCCTCTAAGAAAAGAAGAACTTTTACGGCCAGATAGAGAAAAATTTGGGTACTATTGGGACTTTGAAGATTTTCTAGTGGAAAACGAGAAGGGGAAGGGTCTGGTCTTACAGGGGTTTATGATTTCTACTGAAGAGGATCTTTCTGGTTTTATAGAAAGATTTGATAGAGCATTTTTAAGATTCTCCATCGGGTCCATCATTAAAAATGCATTTTTCGATCTTGCTTTATGGGACGAGGATCTAAAGAAGAAGGTGGAGCGAAAGGCTATTGACGAAATTAAATCTGATTTTTCAGGTAGGATAGATAGAAGAGAAGATTTTTTATTGTCTTTAAAAAGTTCTTTGAAAGAAGGTAATATTTGGATAGCTACGAATAGCTATTGGAGTATTTTAGTTAAAAAGGATATTGAAAGTTTTTGGGGGAATGGGGTTAAAATCAAAACACTTCCTGACGATTTTTCGATCATGAATAGAAAGGACGTCTGGGAAGAAGTAGATTTGCTAGGCCCCCTAAATTTTGAGCCTGAAATGGCTTGGCAGGATCTTTCTTTTTCATATCCTAATTTGGTTAAGTATATAGATGAAGAAATCAGGCAAAAATCGGGGGTAGATTTTCTCGATCAATGTCACGATTTCGGTCTAATCTAAGACTATGGATGATATTAGGTAAAACCCCGGGGATAAATGTTATATTTCCCTTTTATGAAATTTACTCGGAGGAAAATCCATTAGACATCAAGGAATTATTTAACAATCCCGAAAGGGAGAAGCACGGATACTTATGGAAGGATCTCTACCCTTCTATCGTTAAACAAACCTCAAGACAAAAATATCACAGAAAACCTTTTATTGGAATTTACGTTTCCAGCTATGAGGAAGCAGCCATTTGTATAAGTCTTTTTAATCGGTATTTTTATCTTTCCCTCATCTCAAGATTTGACTGGTTTTTGAATTCCTTTTCTCAAAATGGAATATATCACAGAAAGATGGTGGAATCTGGGTATGATAGGGATGAAATAATATGGACAGGCTTTTATGAGTACTTAAAAGACTGCTTCAATTACTATTATGTTCCTTTTAAGAGATTTTTAGCATCCAAAAGACCTGATAAATGCTGGGTTTCCTTCGACCCCCAGCCTTTATCTCCAAAAGATCCGGTTTATTCGGATTTTCTGTGCGGGCTTCCCTCTGTTGAGGTTTTATCCTATTATGGACATCAAATCAACTTCACGACAGAACATTGGGAATCTGCAATAAAAGAAGGGCCTCTCGAGCACCCCGAAATCCCTATCTTAAAGGATTTCATAGATTATTTCCCAGGAACTGTAAAATACATTCCTGAGCATATCTTTGAAAAAATTGATATAGGAAGTCTCAGAGAGTTAAAAGATTTCGGACTTATATAAATTAAAGAATGGAAGAGAATGAAATTAAAGAAACACAGGTTTCTTCAGAGATTGAAACAACAGAAAGAGGAAAGATTACAGATCTTGATGTAGCTAAGAAAATGCTAAATCTTAAGCAGAGTGCAGATTCTAGAAACATCAAATTTGATTTGTCATTTCTTGTCCTAAAAAATCTGATGGAACAAAAGAAGTGTTTCTATACCGGGAGGGTTTTTGACGGCAAGGGTGACTATGCATTGAGCATAGACAGAATTGACAACAAAATAGGATACATTGATGGGAATGTTGTTGCTTGCACTGTTGAAATAAACCGTAAGAAAACAGACATCACGATAGAAGAAATTGAGATGATTTATAAAGCGATAAAGAAAACTAAAAAGATTTCAACTGAATCTGTAGAATAATAAATTATGAATACTTCGGATATTAATCTAAGAAATGCTAGGGCCATCGTAAAATGGTGCTCCCACAATTTGGGGAAATCTAAATGCCGTAACAATTCTAAATTATCCGTTTCGATTTCAAGAAAAATCAATTGTAAAGGACTTTACGAGGAGGATGATGAAGACAGTAAGATCTACATTAATCCAGACAGACATAGGAGTTTTAATGAGTTTATAGACACTGTAATACATGAATACACGCATTTTTTACAGGGTCTTAGATTCTATGACCAAATCCTGGAGATAACTGGGTACGATAAACATCCTATGGAGCATTCCTCCAATTTAGTAGCTGACATCCTTAAGAAGAAGTGCAGGAAGGATCTTTTTTCAAATTAGGGAAAAATCCCGTATATTTACAAGGTAAACATCGGATTTAGGGGACGAACCCCATTAAAAAACAAACCAAAATGGACGGAAAAAGATGGACCAAGGACAAAGAAGATTTTTTAGTTGCGAATTATCAAAGACTATCCTTTAAAGAGCTTTCTGAGGCTTTAGAAAGAAGTATAGAAGGGATAAGATCTAAGCTTAAGAGAATGGATTTATCCAAGGACCCAATAAACAAGAAGGATGGTAGAAACAACTTAATATTAAAGCCATTGGTTGGAAAATTATCGGTTCCTGCTAAGGTTTATAAAAGAAAACCTAAGGTTTTTGAATCCAAACCCACTGTTGAGATGCTAGCGGTTCATATCGACAGAAAAACCACAATTTATATAAAAAGGGGAGAGAATCCAGAAACTGCCAAGCTAAACTACTTTAAAAAGAGAGAAGAATATTTATTATCTAAAAAATAAAGCTATGCCTTTTAATTTTATTAAATACGGAAAAAAAAGAATCAACCTAGATCAGGTTGCTTTTATGATCGAGAAAGAATTTAGAAGAATGTCAGATTCCCCGTCAGGAGAATATAAAGACATCTATGCTTTAGACTTTATGTCAAACGGAAAACATTTGATTTCTGTTGACTTTGAATCTGAAAAAGACAGGAAGAAATTTTTGGAAAAGATAGATAAAATAATCGGGCCCGAATCGATCACTGTCTAGTGAAACTAAATCTGATTCTTGTGTATAATGATTACGTAAGAATCAAATTGAAAAGATCCATCCACTATGAAACCTACCCCACTTCGGTAGCTGATGTTACTGAAAGACTTTTAGAAGGGTTAGAAGAAGCAGAATTCTTCGCAAAGGAAGAAGCTGATTACAATGTTACATTTAAAAGATTTGCTGATTTTTTCTTGGGCCGTTGGTTAAACGGTGAAGAATTAGAGGATTTCCCAGAAGAAGAATTTAGCAGTATTCTTAATAGATCCATTATAGAATCCTGCATAAAAAGATTAAGTGATCGGAATTTATTAGATTGTATAGAGGACGAGAAGGGAGAAACCTTATATTTTGTTACAGAAAAGGCTAAAAAAGAGATGGAGAAATTAAAATCGAAAACTGACTAATCAAATTTACCGAACGTTTTTTCTATTTCTTCCCTTAATGTCTCGTCGATTAGGATAAAGTCATACTCTCCAGTTTCGTAATCCTCAAGTCCTTCTCCGTATTCAAGGTAATTAGTATTATCGTTAACATACTCCTCTACCACCTCATCATCAAATTCGAAAGCTTCGGTATTACGGGTTAAGGATTTTCCGTCTTCGTCCCATTCATAATATCCAGGGAGCCAGGCATAATCATAAAAATCTGAAGGATCTTTGTCTTCGTAGTAAAAAAAGTAAAGTTTTTTAGTGATAACATTGGTCAATACTGCTGCTGAACTCTTCCAGTTTTTAATTACTTTAAACATTTTATGTTTAGCAGTTTTGTAGGGTTCTATATCCTTGCTTGAGTCGTCCTCCTCATAAGATCCGTAATAGTTCTCCTTGATGTGGGTAAAATCTTTAAATTTTTTAATCCTCATACCTCTATTTATCCTGAAATAAAAATGAATTTCCCATCTATATAAATAAAAGCAAGGATGAATAATTTAACCTGGTCCGGGAACAACCCAACAAAAAAGACAGAAACACAAAGGGAAGAAAATAAAGCAAAGAAGAAGGTAGATTTTAAAAAGGAACTACTGGATTTAGAAAAGGTTCTTGAGAGGGTGAAAGAGAAATATGAACTTCGCCCAACTAACCCTGTTTCTAGTGCTATCGTTAATTTAAATTCTTCTATAGAAGGTCTTAAAAAAGAGATAGAGAATATGAAATACCTAGATGGTAAAGGAAGTGATAACTGAGAGTGATCTAAAGGCAATGTCACTCAAATTTGTAAAAGAAAGATTCGGATATTGTAATTTAATGGAGGCCTCAGATTCCCAGATAGATCTTAAAAGCCACAGAATTTCTTTCGAAGCAGGAATAGTGATTCTCCTACTGTCTTCAGGATATGTTAAGGAAGGTAAAAAATATATTTTAAAGAATGGAAAAGAAAATAACTCCTCTGAATAAGGAAGAACTACTGTCTTATCTAAATCATGGGTATATGACAGTAGGAGCTCTTAAAAAATTCATAGAAAAACACGAAGTTCCTGACGATGCTTTAGTAGTTGTGCAGAGAGTAGAAGATTTTTATTACGAGAATCATGACTGGAAGGTTTATCTCAAGGAAGCAGAGCATTCAAACTGGATGAAATCATATAACGATGCTTTAGATAGAGGGGAATTCGACGACAAAGAGAAATACCCAGATTTCAAAGATGAAATGAGAAAGAAATTCACAGAAGAGCAGATAATCGAAGCTAGTTCTCAATATCATCCTGCTTGGTGTCCAGTTCTCTACGAGGATGACGGAAAAGAGATTCTCTTTTTAGATCTACATTATTAATTATGAGAGGTAGAAAAATTTGCATAATCATACCTTCTAGAATGGGCAGTTCTAGATTTCCCAATAAACCCTTGGAAGATATTGGCGGAAAATCGATGATAAGAAGGGTATACGAAAGATGCACAGAATCCGTAGCAGATTCTGTAATAGTATCAACAGAGGATAAATCAATATACAACCATGTCACAGAATTTGGGAATTGTTATATGACACCCAAGTTTGATAACGGAACCCTCCGTGTATGTCATACCGCATTAGAAATGTCCGGGGATTTTGATTACATAATAAATGTCCAGGGTGACGAACCTTTTATAGACCCAATTTTTTTAGATAGACTAATAAATCAATTGATTTTCTTCAGAGGAGGTACAATAATAACAGGTGCAACCGAATTAAAAGAAGAGGACATGTTAAATAGGTCTTCGGTAAAAATGATAACTGATACAAATGACGATGTGATATCTTTTACCAGATCTCCCTTTTTTGGAAAAAATAATAACATATTTAAACACGTTGGAATATACGGATTCCATAAGTCAGATATTGCAGAGATATCAAAGTTGAATCCCTCTCCTGGATCCACTGCTGAACAGTTGGAACAGATTAGATGGATGGAAGCGGGATATAGAATGAAATACACACTTTCTTACAAGGAAACAATTGCTATCGATACGCCGGAAGATTTAATAAGGGCCAAAGATCTAATGATTAAGGAAAAAATGTCTTAAATTGGATCGATAATCAGATAAATATAGTTATGAAAATCTATATCGACCTAGATGGAACGGTGTGTGATTTGAACTCAGCAGTTCATCGATTTAGAGAGAACAATAAGAATCTTCACTCAGAAGATGTTAAGTTTAAATATCCCTGGTCAGAGCCAGGATTTTTTTTGAATTTACATCCTCTCCCCCTTTCTATACAATCGGTTAATGAATTAGCATCTAAATATGATGTTTGGTTTTTAAGTAGACCTTCGTTTAAAAACACCCACTCCTATACAGAAAAAGCAGAATGGGTTAAATCTCATTTTGGATATGAAATGCAGAAGAAATTAATTCTATGCGGTGACAAATCCCTCTTAAGAGGAAGAATTCTTATTGATGACCAAGACAATGCGAATCAAAGAATGTTCGAAGGAATTTGGATTCCTATTTTTAGCCAATCTTTTCCAACCTGGGAATCTGCTCTTATGAGGGTGGAAGAAATATCTGGTCTCGGGATAAATACATTATGATAAATACCTGATGGCAAGGATGATCAGAAGATTCAATAAAGGGGAGAAAGAAACCCCAATTGATGCTATAATGGAGGTCAAGGACCCCGAAATGATTTATGAAATCGTAAGAGGGATTTTTTACGGGATAGCTAAGGGGTTAGAGGAAGTGGATTTGTTCGAGGTTCAGGTAGGAGATGAAAATAAGGTTTTTTCGGTTTCAAGAGATCAATGGGAAAAAGCCCTTAATAAATGCCTGGAAGGAATGATAGAAATAGAGGATTATGAAACATGTTCCGAGATAAAAAAGGCTTTATCTATTGTGTCTAGAAATATATAAGACTATGAAACATCTACAGATATACGAAAATTTTGAACAGCCATTCAATCCAAATTATAATCCTAAGGAGTATAAGATCTTAAATCCCGGACAAATCCAGCATTATAGACAGGTTTTTAGACTAAGACCCGCTAGGGAGGTTGATTATGTGTTTAAGGTTCTAGACTCAATCGAAAAGAAAGGGGGAAAGACCTCTTTGAAACAATGGAACGTCATTCAGAGAACATATCACGGGGGAAATTATCCAGTTAACTATTAATGAGACATCTTTTTGAATATTACGAGTTTGATAATCTTTCTGACAAAGCACAAAAAAATGCTATTGAAAGGGTAAGGTCTGAGATGTATGATGGTAATTGGTCCTCTGATATGAGCTGGGTAATAGATGACGATGCCCTTTTCGAGCCAGCTCAAACTGAAATGGAGCAGTTATTTGGACCGGATTATATTTTAAATAACGGTGGCAATCTAATGATTGGGAACACCAGAAAGAATATTTCGCTGGTGGGGAAGGATGATCCCAATTATTACATACACTGTGCAGATGCTTTGGATGTTACCAATGATAATCTATTTTTAAGATGGCTTGGTATTCCTAATAGATTCAGAAAGTTTATATATTATTCATTCAAGGATTCGGGAAGGTATGGAAATACCACTATAGAATTTGAAATAGACGACGAAGAATCAATGATAGAGAAATTTGGCTCAGAATCTGTCGGCGAAATAGAAGAGTATTTTGAATCCGCAGAAAAAAAATTCGAATCCCATATAGATTGGGTCCTTACCAATGCATCAGATTCTTATGATGATCAATTTACAGACGATGGCGTAATCAACGCCATAGAGTCAAACGATATAGTATTCCACGAGGACGGGGAGATCGACGAAGAGAATACCTAATTTCATTTCAAATAGCCGAGAAATTATTTTATATTTGTTAGTATAAAATGTAAAATATTAATTTTTGGTACAAGAAGAAGTAAGTTTTAGAAGATTAAGAGAAAAGGAAAATCGCTTTTTCTCAACATCTACTCGAGACTATAGTCCATTAAAAATAGACTTAAATAAATACACGAAAGAAATAGTAGAATTTTCCCACGAGTCCTGTTGGGGGGAGGGCCACTTTAGAGGTGATGGTAGAGACAAATCAACAATTTTTAAGAATTCAACACTTGGAAAATTTGGAGAGTTTGCACTCTATGAATTCTTTTTAAGAGAGGGATATCAACCCTCCCGACCTGATATGAAAATTAAGAAAAAAGGAGAATGGGACGACGGGGATCTTGATTTAGGTAAAATGAAATTTCAAATAAAATCCACTTTTTCATTCGGAAATTTATTGATGCTTAAAAAGAGTGACTACGATTCCATGGGAAGATATATTCATGGCAATGATGGAAACCCGATAACATATGATGCTTTCTTTCTTTGTAGAATGAAACCAACTCTAGATATTTTAGAGATAGGGGGAAATACAGATCCTGGTATTGAGACACTAAAGCAAAAATTAGAAAATGTCAATTTCAGAATGGACATAGCAGGATATATTAAACTAGAGGATTTTTTAAAAATAATTTCTACTGGTATGCATATTCCTAAAGGGTCATACATCGGAAACGGAAAAAGAGAATTACAGGAAGATTTATACTACTGCCAATCGGGGGATTTAAGATCCATCAAGACAATAAGAAGTAAGAAAAAATGATCGATATAATTATTCTTAGTTATTCTGCAAACGAGATTCTAAAAAAACAAACAGAGGATTGCTTGAAATCTCTTTTTGAATCGGAGGATAACGCTAAAGAAATATTTAATGTTATAGTTTTAGAATCCCAGGAAGGAATATCTTGGGATGGATATCCAAACACAAAAACGTATGATCCGCCTAAACCATACGGGTATCATAAGTTTATGAATTATGGAAGAAAACTCGGATCTAGTGAATATGTTTGTTTATGTAACAATGACCTAATCTTTGGTAAAAATTGGGCTTCTGAAATTTTAACCTTTGCGAGAAGACATCCTGAAATTTCATCATTTTCCCCATTGTGTCCAAAAACACAACCTCTTTATGGAATTCAAGAAAATAGCGGATATCATATTGGAGATCAAATAAGAAAACATATCTCAGGATGGTGTATATTTCAGAGAAGAAGCATTTATGAAATTATAGGAGATCTTGATGAAAGATTTACTCACTGGTTTTCCGATAACGATTACGCATTAACCCTACACGCAAACCATTTACCTCACTGTTTGGTTTCTTCCTCTGTAGTGGAGCATCACGATAAGAATATCGGTAAAACAGGACCAATTGTTTTATCTGAGCTTGAAATGTACAATGCAACATCAGGGAGTCAGGGAATTTTTATCGAAAAATGGAAGGATATGTTCCGCTGATTAAATATATAATCAGATGGAAAACTTAAAATCTTACAAAAAATTCATTCTTAATGAGGGTCTTTTAGATAAACTTCTCGGAAGAGAAGAATCAAGCCCCTCTGTTCTACCAGTAGAATCTCAGTCTAAAGAGGTTTCTACCCAGTCTCTGGTTGATGAACTGGCTAAAAAGATTAACAGCTCAGACGATTCCCCAGTTTACGTTTTTACACAAATAGAGACCGATCAAGATCTATATGTTTCGGCAGAACTTTTTAGTGAAGCTAAAAGAATTGGATTTGAAATAGAAAAAAGAGGCACCATGTACACAACAGGTGGAAGATATTCATATTCAGTTTTAGATTGCTCCCTTATGCAATCTTTTGATGCTGAAAGGATAAAGTATGATCTCTCAGGAATACTTAAAAAGAATGGATCTGAAGGAATAAAAACAATCATAGAATTTGCAAACATCTCCTCTCTAGTTAAGGAGCAAATTTCGGAGGTTTGTGATTTTATATCCTCTAGGCAGATTTCAGATTACATGTTAAAAGGAGGAGATTTTTTCATCATGTCTGACAATAGCAACAATCAAAAAGGAGGGAAGGATTTTTCACAAAACATCACATCATTCTTCCCTAAAATCCAGATTGAAAAATTTAAGCACATTTTTTCTCCAAAGGATGAAAATCCAGCATAGGCTAGAACTATAATTAGTACCTAGTTTTTATGTCTAAAAAGTTTAAAATATCTTTCAGAATATCACCGTTCCAAGAATTTGAGGAAGGATCCCTGGTAACTTATCGGAATGAAAATCTATTGGAATATCTGAAAGAAATCTTATATTCAAGGTCTAATTTTTTTTATATAGAATCTTGTGATTGGGATTCTTATCAGTGTAAAATTTCTAATGGGATAGACTCGTTGTCAACAACCCCCGATCAATTAATAGAAATCGTTGCATATGCTGAAGAGGTTTTAGAATCTGGAATTAATATTTCATATGGACAGAATAGGTTGGAAAACGTTATAAGATGGCAGGAGAGTTTTAACAATCAGGAATCCTATATTTTGGAAGATCAGAAGATGGGAATTTTTTTAGAAGATAGTATTTTCAAAAATGATAGTTTTAGATTGATCGAGCAGACAACTAGAATAAACATGGCTTTAAAATCTTACAAAACAGTAAGATTCCTGGAAAGTAAAATCCCAGACATTCTCTAGGATAAATAACACAGAGATTATTCCCTGAATATAAACAAGAAAAATGAATCAATTAGACAATGAAAATTTCTTCGAGACAATCAAATCCTCCAACAAATGTGTGGTTGATTTTTTTGCAGAATGGTGTGGCCCGTGTAAAGCTATGCATCCAATCTTAGAGGGTGCAGAGAAAGAAATGGGGGAAGGAAAAATTTTTAAAGTAAATATAGAGGAAAATCCAGAATTAGCAGAAAAGCTTGAGATTAGATCTATTCCAACTTTTATCTTTTACGAAAAGGGGAAAGAGATCTCGAGAAAGAGTGGAATGGTTTCTAAGAACTTTTTAATAGAATCCTTATCATGATAGGACCCAGAAGCATTGAAAAATCTAAAATAGTTTTTTGAAACATTTTTATTTGTCGCGAAACTATTTTATATTTGCGATATATAACAACCAAAGATCTTTAAAATATTGGTGATTTGATTTCGAAGCGGCAGATTTGGATACTTCAAACTATACAAATAAGCAACGGATTGGGCTTCAATGTCCAATCTAAAAAAAGAGAGATTCCCTCCCACCGGGTAATACTCACCCAGACGCTAGGCGACTGGAGCAATTGAACGGGTATTTCCAGTAGAAACTGGGGTGTCAGAGACCAGAAGGCTGGAGATTCGCTTCCTTAAGGAGCAACCCCAAACTGGGTATTCTCGAAACAAAAAACCAAATTTAAAAATACTATCCGACGCGGGATAGGGAGTTACTTCAAACTGGAAAACGAAAAAACACTCCCTCTCAATATTCTCGGTAAGTTTCTTTATACTAGACAATGTATTATGGAGGCCTATCGAGAACCGATAAGGCCTTTTTTGTTTTATAACCATAACAAAATATCAATTATGTCTAGATTATCAGAATATTCAGTAAAAGAAACATCAACTATAAGAAAGCACGAAGATGCTGTAGTTGAAAATTTTATGGGTGGCAATTCTTACACCCTTAGTCCATTACAAGCTCTTAAAATTGTAGCTGCTAGCTCTATCTTTGGAGAGCCTCAATACTATAGAGATGGTTTAAATACTTCTAAGACGATAAGCAACCATTCTACAATTTTAGAATATTCCATTCTCAAGGATTTATTTAAAGACAATACCACCGCTGTAGATGTGTTTACGAGCGCAATTGATCGTGCCTTAGATTATGACTTCAAAGGAACTTTAGACTTAGCTACGGAGCTAAGAACGGTGTTTTACATGAGGTTAAATCCTTCTGTTATTTTTGTTCGCGCTTCTATGCACTCAGGAAGGGCAGAGTTCAATGAAAAACATCCAGGTTATATGAAAAACGTGGGAAAATCAATCGCTTCTCGCCCTGATGATCTAACCAACCAGTTCGATTATTTCATGTTTTTGAACAAGTCTAAAAACAAGTTAAGTTCTTTGATCAAAAGAACATGGGCTGAAAAATTGCAGGAATATTCCAGGTATCAATTAAACAAATACAAAGGGAAAAAACTAATTGATCTGGTTAGAATTTCTCATGCTTTTAGTCAGGATATTGACGAGCTAATGAAGACCGGAACATTAAAGGTAGAGGAAAGTGAAAGAACTTGGGAGAATTTAAAATCTGAGGGAAAGACCTGGACTGAAATTTTAGAAAAAATTGAAATTCCACACATGGCTCTTTTAAGAAATCTGAGAGGAATTTTCACTGAGATCAATGATGCAGAGGTCGCTAAAAATGTATCAGAGAAACTTAAGTCCGGGGTATTAAACGGGAAGCAATTTCCTTTTAGATACTGGTCTGCTTATAAAGCTATTGGGAAAGAGAACGAGGTTAACCATAAAGGAATTCTAATGGATGCTCTGGAGGAGTGTATGGATATTGCAGTTGATAATATGCCAAAGCTAAAAGGTAAAACTATTTCTCTTTCTGATAATTCAGGTTCTGCCTGGGGTTCATGTAACTCTGAATATGGATCTGTTTATGTAGCTGAGATCGCAAACCTATCTTCTTTGATAACAGGTAAGAATTCAGAGGAAGGAGAGATAGGATTATTTGGGGATCGCTTAATTGTTGAGCCGGTTTCTAAAAGAGACGGACTTCTTTCTCAGCTTAATAAGGTTAATAATATTGAAAAGGAAGAAGGAAGGATCGGAGGAGGCACGGAAAATGGAATTTGGTTATTCTTTGATGATGCTATCAGAAATAAAAAACATTACGATAATATTTTTATCTATTCTGATATGCAAGCTGGCCATGGCGGATTATATGGAATAAGATCGGAAGACTATAAGGATTTTATCCACGGCGGAGGTGGATTTGGAAGACATATTGATGTATTAGCTCTCGTTACAAAATACCGCAAGGATGTAAATTCAAAAGTTAATGTTTTCAGCGTTCAGGTTGCAGGATATAATAACAGTGTACTTCCCGAAAATTTATACAGGGGAGCAATTCTAGCAGGATGGACAGGCAAAGAACCAATTTTTGCTAAAGCTATTATCGATACTTGGGATCAGATAGAATCTAATCAATAAATTTAAAAGGATCTTCGGATCCTTTTTTATTGGATATATAAAGTATGAAAGTTATAGATCACTTTGGGCTTATTGAAAGACTTAACGTTTCCTTTTCTGAATTTAAAGATCCCAGGGATGGGCAGATCTATCAAACAGTGAAGATAGCAGGAGTAGAATGGTTCAGAGACAATCTCAATTTTGATGACACCGAAGAGTTTGGAAACGTAGCACTTTTGCAAGATGTATTTTCTGTTGAAATGCCTTCAGTCAAAGTTCCTGATAGTGATACCTGCGGTAGACTATATTCTTTCTCCGCAGCTCAGGAAGCTTGTCCAGAGGGATGGGAAATACCTAAAAGGGAAGATTTTATAGAATTATACAAAAAGATCGCACAAAAAGATCCTTTTAATTGGAAAGATCCGGAAAGAGCTATGTTCTTTTATACCTTTTATGGAAAAAATTCCATTATGGGGGTAAAAGATTGCGGATATTACGACAATCTTGATTACACGACAAAAGAAGTGGCTAAAAGAGAAAAAAAATTTACAAATAAACCTGGATGGGGCCACATTTTCACAAGCACCTCAGGATCATTGATCAACGGAGGATCTGTTTTTGTTTATAGATCAGATTATAAACACGGGGTTGAAGACGTAAGATATGGATTTTATCCGGTTAGACCGATTAGAAAAAATATATAAGACATGGAAATAAAAAGATTTTACGATTTCTTAAATGAAATGAGAAAAGGATACGGAGAGGATTTTTCCCTAAGAGATGTTAAAAAAGGAGAAATCGTTGCATTTAGAGGCACAAGATACTTTGTTATAGATTCTAACGAGGTTATCCTAGAACTCTCTAAAGACAAAGGTGCAAGTCCAGGCGACAGAAAAAATATACTTGCAAATAGAAGTATGTTCAGAGAATACGGAGCCATTCCTGATCAAAATTGATATATAAAACATAAAACTATAACAATGAAGCACCTTAAAACATTCGATTTAATAAACGAAGAATTTGATACACCAACAGAGCAAGAGATTTATGCAGAGACATGGAATCCTTCAGAGGTTGCAGAAGCAGATTATGATCTGATCTGGACTAATGCAGAGGGCGAAACCGTTTCAGCTTCATTTGCTGCTTCCCCTGGTCCCATCATGAATGATGCCGGTGGTAGCGCAACCTCAACATTTGACAGCGTGCAAGGAACATCCACCGACGGAAAAGATTATGTGGCAGAGGCAGTTTATGAAGAGACAAAAGAAGAAGGAAAATATGCTATTGTTTCTTTTATCATTCATTCCGTTTAATTAATTTAAAAAGAAAAATAAAAGGTTGTTTTCGAAAAAAACAGCCTTTTTTAGTGGAAACATTGGAAGGTTATTTGGATATAATCTCTGGTTTTAAGTATCAAAAATAGTTGTTTTTTATTTAGATACATACTAGCAATATAAGAGTAAATAGTAAATGGCACTGGTAATCTACACTAAATTAAAAGAGCTACAAATACAGGAAAAAGAAATCTACGAATTTGGAAATTGGCTAAGAAGTTTTACTAACGAAACCACATGGGAGGAAGATGACGAGTATATGGGAGATTATGAGGAGGATTCCGAAGCACCTACAAATCAAGACGGAGATATTATGGAATATCCCTGGGATGATTTCTGTTACGTGATTATTCCTGATAATTTAGATGAATTAGAGGAAGCTAAGGAGGTTGCAGAAACCCTTGGTGTATATTCAAGATTTGATGTTTATGATCTAAATAGAGTATTTCTGGTGGTCAAATAAAAACCACCCAAATACTTTAGATATATAAAAAAAAAGAACAAAAATGGCTTTACAAATAAACCAGGAGATAGAAACACTCAACAAAGGGATCGTTCCTACCCCATACCTAAGAATAGAGTCCTATAGGATTGATAAGCCTCTGGGATACATGATCGTCCAGGTTGCTTTGTTCTCAAGTAAAGCTGATGCTGACACAAACAAATTTGTTTATTCGGAGGATATCACAGAGCCGTTGGGCAGAACAGGTCAAACCGGACCTATTGCCGTTTCTATCGGTTATAATGACGAGAGTATAAATTATCCAGTTTTGCTTGAATTTCCCCTTATCGTAACTGAAGAAGTTTCTGAAGATATCTACGAAACTCAAGAGATCACGAACACCATAACATATAATGATTTTGACGAGAATGGAGATATAGTAGAAAAAACTAGGGAAGAAACAACAACTCAAAGAGTTAAAACCGGAACTAGAACTGTTACTAAATCCCGAATAGATCTGTCTGTTATAGACGGTGATCCCTATGGATGGGCATATACAAAGACTAAAATAGCTTACGAGCAAATTTTTGGAGAGGGTAATCTAACTGATTGTTAATTTATGAGTTCAGTTCAAATAGGTAGTAGTAATATTAACATGGGTAACCAAGGGGGATTGGCTGGTACCGGTCAATTATCCAATCTTTGGGGTGGAACCTCCAATGTGAGTCTAAACAACATTTGGACAGCTAAGGTATATGCTAGAAAATCAGGGCAGTCCAATTTTGGTTATTTTTCC